>JAEEGL011246511.1_pt1 | contig 122212 bp, 124 predicted proteins | sample 9134231 | NCBI WGS metagenome assembly JAEEGL01 (sample SAMN16246548, study PRJNA631951) | gut metagenome | biome: gut microbiome; feature: rumen; material: fiber-attached | host: Bos | place: Iran: Karaj | collected 2018-10 | reverse complement strand
GTAAGTGAAGAAGAAATAATAAGAGGAGCAATAGAAAGTGGAATAGCAGTGTTCTTACATGGACCATCTTCAGAAGGAAAATCAGCAAGAGTAAAACAGATAGATCCAACTTGTGAAGTAATATATTTAAGAAATGCAACTCCAGAAAGTCTAAATGGTAAAAGTGTTTATAACCAAAATACTGGAGAAATGATAGATGTAAAACCAACATGGTTACAAAAAGTAGAAGAAAAATGTAAGAAAGAACCAGATAGATTACATGTAGTATTCTTAGATGAAATAACAAATGCATTACCAAGTATACAAGGTATAGCATTTAATATAGTTTTAGATAAAGAAGTAAATGGTAAGTGGAAACTACCAGATAATGCAAGAATAGTAGCAGCAGGAAATGATGTGAAAGATTCTTTGGCAGCAAATGAACTAGCAGAACCATTATTTAATAGGTTTGCACACGTTTACATTAAGACAACAACAGATAAATGGTTAAAATGGGCAAGTGAAAACAATATACACCCAGCAATATATTCATACATTGCATACAAGAATGGTAAAACATTAAGAAGTGAGTATGACGGAAAGAAACCAAATGCAGATCCAAGAAAGTGGGAGATGGCATCAAAAGTTTTATACAAAACAAATAACCCACAAATGTTAAAAGGATTAGTTGGAGAAGATATAACAAGAGATTTTGCAGAGTTCTGTAGTCAAAGAGTAATAACAATAGAAGATGTAATAAATGGAAATTATACAGAAGAAGAAGTTAAATCTTTAAATACAGCTGAAAGATATGCAACAACAATGGGATTATCACAGGTAGGTATAGAAGATATAGAAAAAGTAAGAGACTTTGTAAAAGGAATAGGAGCAGAATTTGTATCAATATTTGATGTGTTATGGACACATAATGATGAAGAAAGATTAGAAAGAATTGCAGAATTAAATGTATCTAAAAAAGATTTGAAGGGTTTGATTAGACGTGGAAATTAGAGAAAAAAACATTGAAGAAGATATATTAAAACTGAAAAAATATGGAATTAATCCATCATATTCTAAAATTAAAAGAATTATTGATAATGCTACAAGATTAAATGATGTATTTGATGTTGCTTTCTCAAAGGAATTTAATCCAGATTTAATTAAAAATCCATATTATGATATTATTTTTAGAAAGAATATGTCTTCAGATTATAACACTTTTGTTTCTTTAACTTTAAAGTATAAAGATTTATTTTTAGAATTAGCAAACAATTATTTAAGAGTCCTTGAAAACAATAATTTTTTTAACATACAACGTTTATATAAAAATAATAATCATTTATATAATAATGAAGAAGTTAAAGAAATGGTTTTAAGTTTCTTTGATGAACAAGGTAATGATAAATATAAGATTGTAAAAGATATGTTTGATAAAAAGAGAATTGGGGTACCCAAACAATCTTTAACAGGTGAAACTTGGTATGGTTTTTCATTTGCTTCCACAATTCCTTATATAGAACCTTATGTTGTTTATGGAGCAGAAGATAACGAGGCTAATTTGCAAGAAATATCAACTTTGGTACATGAATTTGGCCATGCAATAGAAGCAACATTCATATTAAATAGAAATAGTGATTTTTATTCTGATAAAAGTAGAATTTTTACTGAGGCTGCCTCAAGATTTTATGAACTAGAATTTTTAAGATATTTGGAAAAAAATAAAATCAATAGTAGATTTGCAAGTATAATACTTAATGAGTTTTATGATGATTGTAAATTATTTTTTTCCTATTTAAATTATGGGTTTACAAATAATCCAATAGTTATTGGTAAAAACATTTATATTCCGGTAGAAGAGGGTATAATAATTAATAAAGATAAGGATATAGTTAGACATTTAACAACTGAAAGTGGTAAAAGCAAAACTTTTACTTTTGATTACCATTATTATTTAAGACATGGTTTTGGAATATACATGGCACTTTATTTATCTGAGTTAAAAAAGCAAAATCCTAAAGATTTTGATAAAGCTTGGAATTATTACTTATCTAGTAGAACACTTATGGATTATAGCGAAATATTAAATTTATTTGGTCTTGATGTTAATAAACTTTTATCATGTGAAATGATTGAACCAACAATAAAAAAAGATTTAAATAATTATGTAAAGTCTTTAAAAAAATAGAAAAGGTAACATTTGTTACCTTTTTAATTGTTAATTAATTATTGTTTTTTAAAGTTAAAGTTTTTTCTTTTCCTAAATAATTAATTTCTGCACCTAGAATGGATCTTGCAATATCTTCTGCTTTAATATCTCTTCATCGTTTATTAATTTATTATCAAAAGATGAAGTTAAATTGTCTTTAAAGCATGCTAAAACCGTTTTGAAATAGAAAACAAATGATAAAGAATTAAAGAAAATATATAAAAACTTTCTCTAAAAAAAAGTGTTTCGATAAATTTTTGTCGATAATATAAGTAGAGGAGGTAATATGAAAAAAGTAATAATATTTATATTATTTACTTTTTTATTTATTCCATTTAAGCGGGTAAAAGCAATTAATGATTACGACTTACCACTAAATAAGGATATAAGAATTAATAGTGTATCTGAAAAATATAAATGGTATAAAATGAAAGAAGTAGATAGTAGAAGTGATGATGTTTTTGAACACAATTGCGAGTATTTAGAACTAAAAGAAACAGATTATTCTTTATGGAGTACTGAAAAACCAGAAGAAAAGTATGGAAGAATAATTGAAGAAAAAGAAGAAGAAAATTCTGAAGAAGTAAAGTATTTTGCTATTAAAATTGATAATATACTTACAACCAATTTAAGAACAAAAGAAATAAAACTTTATGATGATAATTGGAATGAAGTTAAATATCGCTCTGTTGCTTGTTATAACTGTACTTCAACTTTTCCAAGAGAAAATCTTTTTGATAATTCATATAATACATATTTTGAAATAAGGCATGGCCAACCAATAACATTATTTTTAAATGAAGAAACAACAAAGAATTTGAGAGTTCAATTCATATATGATAAAGAAGATTACTTATTTGGATTTAGAATATCAAAATTAGATAGAAATCATAATGTTCTTGCTTCAAAAGAAGAAAACGATTCAACTTTAAGAGTATTAGGTGCTGAAATGTATTCTAGTTATATTAATTCTGATAAAGTCCCTTGGTCAACTGATACTAAAACAAAGTATTATAGATATAGAGATGCTTATTTAGTATGCGGTGAAAAAGAATACTTAGATGATTATTATGATAATGTTGAAGATTACATAAAAGATGAGAAAGACTCAAAGAAATATTATGACTATGATGAAATTGTTTTAGAACCAGAAATAATTGAAAAAGAAGTATTTAAAGAAATAATTGTTCCTAAAGAGAAAATAGTAAATAAATATATTACTATTGAAAAAGATAATGATTCTAAGAATGAAGAAACTAAGTCTTGTAAATATATAGTTAAAAACGAAATAGAAGAAGCTAAAAACACAAAAAACAAAAAAATTAGCTTTAAAATTTATGCTGTATTTGCTTTGTTTTTAGCACTAATTTTCTTTTTATGTTTGTTTTTAAGAGAATTAATAAAAAAATGTCGATAACTTTATTTTTCTAATTTTGTCGAATGTGTATAAATTAATAAAAAAATATTCTAAACTTATTAGGCAGGTGAAATAATGTTTGAAACAAATATTGAATATAAAAAAGGAGTACTCTTTATAAGAGTTAGTGGTTCTTTAAATAAAGAGAACTCTTATAAGTTAAAAAAAGAAGTTATACCAGTAATATTAAAGAATGGATTTAAATATGTAGTTTTAAATCTTAATGATGTAGATGTTTTAGATAATTATGGGATAGAAGTAATTGATGAAATAAATGATGTGGTTTTAAAATTTAATGGAAAAACAACACTTATTGATAGTAAAAAAATAGAAAAGAAAATTAAAGGCACATTAATAGATAATATATTATACAAAGTTAGAAATGAAAGGATGGCATTGGGAGTATTTGAACTATGAAAAAAGATATATGGAAGTTAATAGAAGAAAATAAAAACTTAATATATAAAATAGCTCACTCTTATAGTGGATGTGCTAATATGGATGATCTATTTCAAGTCGGATGTATCGGAATAATTAATGCATATAAGAATTATAATGATAGATATAATACAAAGTTTTCTACATATGCATATAATTATATTCTAGGAGAAATAACAAATTATTTAAAAAGTGATAGATTATTAAAAATGCATGGTGATAATTCAAAAATATATAAACTATATGAAAAAGCAAAAGAATATCTAATTTCTAAAAAAGGTTATACACCAACATATAAAGAAATATGTGAATTTATAGGAATAAGTGAATATGATTTATATAACGCGATTAATAATAATACAGAAATAATGAGTATTGATTCAGAAATAAAAGATGATTTATATCTTAGGGATGTAATAGGAGAAGATAATAGTGAGTATATAGATACAAAACTTGATCTAAAAAATATAATAAATGATTTAGATTTAAATGATAGAGAGTTAATAAATTATAGGTATTATCAGGATTTTACACAAAGTGAAACTGCAACATTAATGGGGATGACTCAAGTACAAGTGTCCCGTAGAGAAAATAAAATATTATCAAAAATGAAAAGTGAAATGGTTAGATAATTTCACTTTTTTAATGTATTAAATATTTTAAATATATTCATAATAAAAATAGGTGATATATTTGGATAAAAAAGAGTATAAGAAAATAGTTAAAGCTAAATCCCCTAAAGAAAATAAACTAAAAAATTTAATTACTTCTTTTTTTATAGGAGGTCTTTGTGGCTTTATAGGCCAGTTATTAACAGATGTTTTTAATAAGCTATTACATTTTAGTATAAATGATTCTTATATGTTAACAATGATTTTCTTTGTTCTAATTGGTTCTGTTTTAACTGGTTTAGGCTTTTTTGATAAAGTTGTTTCTTTTTCAAAATGTGGTCTAATAGTTCCAACCACTGGTTTTGCTCATGCAATGACTAGCGCAGCAATGGATTCTAGAAGCGAAGGATTAGTAAAAGGTATTGGTGGCAGTATATTTAAATTAACTGGAAGCATTATTTTGTATGGTATAGTTGTTGCTTTTTTTGCATCTTTATTGAAGGTGATTATCGGATGAAAAACATAAAATTTAATAATGTGTATATTAACAATTATTTTACACTTTTGTCTAGCAAAGCAAATAATCCAACTATTATTAATGATGTTGATATGTTAATAGATGATTATTTTTTAAATAAAAAAACATTTGAAGAGGGAGAAGTTGAATATCAAAAAGTTGTCACTAGCAAACTATTAGAAAAAGCAAATAAAAAAGGTAGTGATATAGATCTTATGGTTGCTGGAGATCTTCAAAACCAATTATTTGCATCTAACTATAATGCAAGTGAATTTAATATTCCTTTTTTAGGAGTATTCAGTGCTTGTGCAAGTTTTATTGAAGGAATAATAATTGCATCTTCATTAATAGGGAAGAATAAGTTAAAAAGTGCAATTGTAGTATCCTCTTCTAATAATCTAGTTAGTGAAAAACAATTTAGATTTCCAGTCGAATATGGTGCATTAAGAAAAAAAGTAAATTCTTTTAGTGCTTCTGGTGCTGTATCAGCTTTAATAAGTAATAAAAAAAGTAATATAAAAGTGGAGAGTGCTACAATAGGCAGAGTAATTGATATGGGACATAAGGATACAAATGATATGGGAGCTTGTATGGCACCAGCAGTAGCTGAGACTTTATATGATCATTTAATATTAACTGGAAGAAATATTAATTATTATGATGTAATATTAACTGGAGATTTAGGGGTTTATGGTATCGAGTATTTAAAAGAATATTTAAATAAAAAGTATAAAATTAAATCTAATAATATTGTTGATGGAGGTATTATGCTTTATAACACTACAAAAGATTCTTCTTTTGCGGGTGGCTCTGGGCCTATATGTGCACCATTAATTTTATTTACTAAGCTAATAAAAAAACATAAAAAAATATTGGTACTTGGTAGTGGTTCTCTTCATTCTTGTATGAGTTCAAATTTAAAAAAACCAATGGTTGGAGTAAGTCATGCAGTAAGTTTGGAGGTAATAAATTGATATATTTAAATGCTTTTATATTTTGTGGTTTTGTCTGTTTAATTGGCCAAATTATATTAGAAGAAACAAAATTAACACCAGGACATCTAAATACTATTTTAGTAGTATTGGGTTGTATACTTGCTGCTAGTGGCTTATATAATAAATTTATATTGTGGGCTGGGGCAGGAGCAACTATACCAATAACAAACTTTGGTAATCTTTTAGTAACTGGTTCTTTACAAGGCTATTATTCAGAAGGATTTATCGGATTATTAAAAGGATTATTAGTTAATGCTTCAGCTGGACTTTCAGCAACAATTATTATTTCATTTATAGTTGCAATTATATTTAAATCTAAAAACTAAAAAGTATACTTTTTAGTTTTAATTTGGTAGAATATTTTTGAGAGTGATAATATGCAACACAATTTTGTTATAAATGATTTTGATGGTCCCCTAGATTTATTACTTCATTTAATAAAACAATCAAAGATGGACATATTTGATATAAATATAGTGGATATAACACATCAATATATTGATTTTATTAATAAAATGGAAAGTATGAATTTGGATATAGCTTCTGAATATTTAGTTATGGCTTCAGAACTTATTGAAATGAAAAGCAGATATTTACTTCCTAAGAAAGAAGAGGAAGTTGATGAGTATGAAGAAAACCCAGAAGATGAATTAAAAAGAAGATTACTTGAATATCAAATATACAAAGAAAGCACTGAAAAGTTTAAAGAACTTGAAACTACAAGACATGAAGTATATACAAAAAGTCCAGAGAGGGTAACTGACCTAAGCGATACAAAAATTATTAATGAGGGTGTAACTACATATGACTTATTAGAAGCTTTACAAAGAGTATTAGGAAGATTAGAAAAAACCAAACCAATAACAACAAAAGTTGCTAGAAGAGAATTATCTGTAAAAGATAGAGTTATTAAAATAAGAGAATTATTATCTAAGAAAAAAACATTAAAATTTGAAGAGCTATTTGAAGAAGTAAATAGAGAATATGTTGTTGTAACATTTTTATCAATACTTACAATGGCAAGAGATAATGAAATAAAAATTTCACAAAAGAATAATTTTGGAGAAATATACTTAGAAAGAGTTGATTAGTATGAACTTAAAAGGAATTATAGAAGGTATTTTATTTGCGGTAGGAGATGAAGGAATATCACTTACAGATCTTATTAAAATTTTAGATAAAGAACCAGAAGAAATAAAGAATACTTTAATGGAACTTAAGAATGATTATGAAAGTGATGACAGGGGAATAAGGATAACATTTTTAGGTAATTCATTTAAATTAACAACAAAGAAAGAACATAAAGAATTCTTTGAAAAATTACTTGTTGATACAAAGACTTACACATTATCAGATGCAGCATTAGAGGTACTTGCAATTATTGCTTATAATGAACCTGTAACTAGATTAAAAGTAGATGAAATAAGAGGAGTGAATTCTTCTAATATGATTAGAAAATTAGTCGCAATGAATTTCATAAAAGAATGTGGTAAAGCTGATACAATTGGTAGACCAAATCTATATAAAACAACAAATGATTTTTTAGATTATTTTGGATTAGCAACAAAAGAAGATTTACCTAAATTAGTTATAAAACAAGAAATAGAAAATGAAGACAAAGATTTATATACTTCAACTTATAAAGAAAATGTATAGTAATTATTAAAAATAAATGTTATAATTACTTTACTGCCCGCATGGCGGAATTGGTAGACGCACTGGACTCAAAATCCAGCGATAGTGATATCATGAGAGTTCGAGTCTCTCTGCGGGCACCATTAAATAATCTAATCAAACTTCGGTTTATTTATCTAATAAAAGTCAATTCTATTTGCAGAATTGACTTTTTATTACAAGTATTGATTCATTTACATTATTTCAATAATAATATATAATGTTGATATAAGAGGAGGCTTTTTAATGAAACCAAGAGTAAAAGCTTTTTCATTAGCAGTTCTTGCATCTTTAGGATTAATGGGCGGATGCAAAAAAGACAATGAAAAAATAGAAAATCCCAATGTAGAAGTAACTAATACCTTAGAAGAAACACCAGAGCCAACTGAAATAGTAACTCCTACACCTACAGTTGTTCCTACAGAAGTTCCAACTCCTGAGCCAACTCCAATTCCTACACCTACGCCAAGTCCAACTCCAACGCCAGAACCCGAAGACACAAGACCACGTATATCATTATATGGAGAAATGGATGAAAGTACTTTAGAGCCAAATGAAGAAATAATTATTGAACCTTATGCACAATGGTTTATATGGTCGGGACAAAATGCAAAAGATGTAAAACTAGAAGATGGATGGACTAATAGTAATATTTTTATTCCAAACATGCCTAATTATGGATATTGTGGTTTCGCTTTGGATAATGATGGCAACTATATATGGGTGCTTAATAATTTAGACACTATTATTAAAAAATACGATCCTGAAAATGATTTCTTTGTTCAAGATATTTGGTTAGATGAAGAGACCAAAACATATGAAACAACGAATAGAATGGTATCAGTTTCACCGGGACAATTATATGAAAAATCACATCAATTTGATGAATATGAAGAAATGTATGGGCAGAATTTTTATGAACCATTTGAACATCTAATATACTATATATCTGATGTGGGTGAAATGTTTGATAAGAAAGGAAATTTGATTATTGAAGTACCAGATGGTTACGATATTATTGTAGCAGCTCAATTTCCAGATACCGAAAAAGCCGTGATGTTGTTAACAAATTGGGCTCCAATTTTAGTTGAAGAAAATGTGAAAATGCCTGGAAAAGTTATCGAAAAAGCGAAAACTTTATCATTGCATTTATAATCAAAAAAGATTAAAATATGTTCCCAAAATGAAGTGATATGGTAAACGTAGACAAAGAGAAAAATGCTCTAGTCTACTTTTTTTGCACTACAATTACATTAGTAGGATAAAATATGTGAAAATATAACAAGAGAAGACTAAAAAGTTAAAGAACCTTATACTGAAAAACTTGGTGGAAATTAGATGTTTAAAAGCCATAAAGAGTATGTTATATTGTATGTGGAATCGATGCTTATTAATTGCTCTTTTAGATATGAATATTCAAAATATGCTTTTGTATTGCAACATTTATGGTTAGCAAACTATAAGTTTGTTTTTTTATTTTGTATAAAATTTAGACCATTGTAAATAATAATTGTGGAGGATATTATGAGCGAAAATATAAATGCTTTAGATGAAATACATAAAGGTGCATGTATGGGATGTGATGCTATTAGTTTTGTTTTAGATAAGGTAGAAGATAATGACTTTAAAAATGAATTAGAAAGTGAATTTAATTTCTATAAATCTATTGAAACTAAAATAGATAAAATCTATCCTAAATATGATGATGGAGAGCCTCATGAAACAGGTATCATGAATAAAGCTATGACATGGTCAGGTATTGAAATGAAAACAATGAATGACCATAGTAATTCTAAAATAGCTGAACTTTTACTTCAAGGCGTTAATATGGGTATAATTGAAGGAAGAAAGATTCTTAATAAAAAGAAAATCAATAATGAAGTAAGTAAAATTGTTTCAGAATATGTTGAAACTCAAGAAGAATTTATGGAAATATTAAAAAAGTATTTATAATATCACTTTAAGTGATATTTTAATTTCATAAAAATTGTGATAATATAATTATAGGTGATATTATGAATAAAAAAGGATTTACATTAGTTGAAGTTTTAGCTGTAATTGGAATACTAGCTATTATTGTTGTTATCGCGGTTCCATCAATAATTACTAGTAGAAATGCAACACTTGCAAAAGAAGAACAAACTAAAATAAAAGAAATAGAAACTGCTGCAAGCTTCTATGCAAAAGATGAGGGCAAGCAATCATGCTATATAACTGTTCAAAACCTAATGGCAAAAGGATATTTAGTCGGAAATGCTAATGCGGAGGTTGTAAATCCTAAAGATAACACTATTATGAATAGCAAAAAGGTATACATAGCTAGTGATAAAAGTGCAAAATATAATAGTAGTGCCAATTGTAGTGGTTGTGCAGCTTGTCAATAAATACTTGCTAATTATTAAAAAGTATGGTATATTACTATTGCTTTTGAAATGGCGGTATTGGTGAAGTGGTAACACGGTAGATTGTGGCTCTATTATGCGTGGGTTCGATTCCCACATACCGCCCCATATGATTGATAGTCGCGTTTAGCGACTTTTTTTGTTGGGACGATAAATAAATTATTAATAAGAACAAAGAAATAGAATAACGTTGATTTTATGCTATTTATTTGATATAATATATGGCAAATTTTGAAAAGGAAATGCTATAAGAAAGGAGATTATTATGGATAATTCTAGAAATAACAAGTTGTATTATTGCGAAGAAAGAAGAAAAGAATTAAATAAGAAAATTAATAAATTAAAAGCGAAAAAAGCATTATTAAAAGTTCTGGAATGCTTAAGAATGTCATATCCGTTAATAATTAGTACATCGATTTTAACTGCGGGATTTTACTTTTTAACTTTAGGATTTCCTTTTTATAGAGATAAAGAAAAATCATATTTACAGAGTAAAAAGAATATTGATAGTTTTGGGAATAAATCTGTAACAGAGCAGTATGAGGCGCAAGAATTATTTAAGAGTATACCTCCTGGAACATTAACATATACTAGTAAGTGGGAGAAAAATGAAGAAGGTGTTTATGAAAGAAATATAAAGACATATGAAATGAAAGACTTGAAAGAAGAAACTGTTATAGAAATGATAAACACTAAACCAATTGATGAAATAACTTTTGAGGATATATTTAAAGAAGCTAAGTTTGAGGAAACGCAAATTGGTCTTGAACTTACTGATGAAGAAATAAATAAACCAGGATCTATACAAGCTACCGTTTACTCAGAAGATACTAATGATGTAATATTTGTTAAAGAAAGTATCGGAAAAAATATACTTGTAACATTTTTTTGGATAATTGTTGAGTTAATGTCTTGTGGACTTGTTCATTCGATACGTAATGATTGGACAGGTTATTCATTTTTAAATAATATGGAAGAAATTACTGATGAATACAAGCGAAATGCTACTGAATTTATTCGCAAAAGAGATAAATTAGATGAAATACTAAAATCATCTAAGAAAAAAGAATAAGTTATATTTGATTTAAAAAAGCCATTTATATGGTTTTTTTATTGCAACAACAATAATAATTATTTATAATATAATATTGTAGAGGAGTATAAAATGAGATTGTTAATAGGTAATATTATTGCTTTAATAGCTTCTTTAATATTTGTATATTCAGGTATATTAAAGAAGAAAAATAAAATATTAATAGCTCAAGGTATCCAAAAAGGTTTGTCTACAATAAGTAATATAATTTTAAAAGGATATGCTGGAGCAGTTATACATGCAATAAGCCTTGTCAGAAATATATTGTGTTATTATGGTAAACTAAATGTTTTAGCAAAAATAATAATTACTATACTAACAGTTGTATTAACTTTAATATTTAATAATTTGGGTTTAATCGGAATAATTCCGTTAGTAGCTTCACTTTTATATTTGTGGTTTATGGATACAAAAGATATAGTTAAATTTAAATATTTATTACTTGTTACAATTGTATCGTGGGCTATTTATGATTTAAGTGTAAAATCTTATACATCTTTTGCTTTTAATATATTTTCGGCTATTACAACTATCATATCTGTTATACAGATTAATAATAAAAAGAAAATAATAAAATAAAAGATTGATTTTTACTCAACGATAATTATAATAATTTTATATGGGGGATTTATGAAAAAATTAGAGGATTTAGATTTTAGTGAAAAAAGGTATATTATATTTGATTTGGATGGAACTTTAATCGATTCAATAGGTATTTGGAATTTAACTGATTATTGTTTAATTAAAGCTTTAGGGGGTATTGAAGCAACGGAGGATGTTATACAAAGTGATAGGGATAATTATTTACACAATAATACATCAGGAGAAATATATGTTGGATATTGTAATTTTTTAATAGACAAATATAATTTGAGAGTAAAAGATGGAAAAGAATTATCAAAAGTAAGAAGAGAATTATATAAGGATATATATGAAAAAGAAGTTGAATTCAAACCAAATGTAGTAAGCTTACTAAGAAAATTAAAAAGCATGGGTTGTACATTAATACTTGCTACAATGAGTTCAAAAGAACAAATAGATATATATTCTAAAAGTAAAAAATTAATAGCATAAGCAAATATTAAGGATATATTTGATTTAATTACTACAAAAGAAACTGTTGCTAATAAAAAGCCTGATCCAGAAATATATGAAAATGTAATGTTTTATTATTCTGCGTTACCATGTCAGTGTCTAGTGTTTGAAGATTCATACTCTGGTTCTTTGGCTAGTAAAAGAGCTGGAATTGAAACTGTAAATATTTATGATAGATATTCAGATAAAGATAGAAAAAACATAGAGAGTATAGTTGATTATAGTATTTCAGATTATAGCGAATTTATAGCTTATTTAAAAGAAAACACAAAGAAAAAAATATTAAAACCAGAAACTGTTTTATAAACGGAGGTATTTGGCTATGGAATATACGGATGATTTTAAGGAAAGAGTTTTAGCGGTTGTTGAGCAACCAGACATTAAGGAAGATATCCTAAATGGAAAAATGGATTTAGGGGATTATTTGCAAAAATATGCATTTAAAGGAATTGATCCAACTACTATTTTAGAATGCTTGGATGTGTATGAATTGGACTATTTAGCATATTTAGCTAGATTACAGCAGCAAAGAAAAGCACTTTATGAAGAGTGGTGGGAGTACTATGTAATGAAAAGTGGATCAACATTGGAACAGAAGGCAATTGAAGAAGAAATCAAACAAAAAAAAGTAAACAGAGGCAGCAATTCACCGCTTCCAGAAAAGCATGATACTGGCTTCAATAAAATTTCACAAATATTTGATACAAAGCCATTTTATGTTGATGACGACGGAATAATTAAGCAAAGAAAAAGATAATTAATAGCAAGATGATTCTTGCTTTTATTATTAAATAAATTTAAAAAAAGTGTTGACAAATACTTTTGTTTTTAATATAATGTTAATAACAGATGAGATAATTCTGACTTTATTAAACTTTTTGTTATTAACAAATTGTTAAAAAGAAAGGAGACGTTGATATGAAAAGTAAAGAGGAATTACAAAAACTTCTTGTGGTAGTTGACATGGTTAATGGATTTGCTAAGAAAGGGGTTATGGCTGATCCGTATATTAATCATATTACGCCAGAACTAATTAAGCTTATTAAGAAAGTTTTGGGTGAAGAAGAAGCAATAGCTTTTATTAAAGATACTCATTATGAAAATTCTACTGAATTTAAAAAATTCCCACCACATTGTATTAAAGGAAGTGGTGAAGAGGAATTAATTGATGAATTAAAAGAGTATGAAAAGTATGGATTAAGTTATGAAAAGAATTCTACAAGTACAATTTTTGCTAGAAATTTTTTACAAGACATTGAATCTATGAAAAAACTAAAAGAAGTAATAATAACTGGATGCTGTACTGATATATGTGTTTTAAATCTTGTAATACCACTTATTAATTATTTTGATGAAAATAATAAAGACATTGATGTAATAGTTAGAGGAGATTTAGTTGAAACGTATAACTCACCTAATCATAATAGGGACGAGTATAATGGAATAGCTCTTAAATTGATGAAACAAGCAGGTGCAAATGTAAAGGGGGAAAATTAATATGATGTATGATGAAGAACTATATAATATTAGCAAATTAGTAGGGGTTACTAGTCCGGATCAAAAGAATGAAAAGGAAACAGTCGAAGTACAAAAAAGATTATTTAAATATATGATAGAGAAATTAAAAAAAGAAATATCTAATCCAAAAGCATTAAAAAGTGGAAGTGTATCAATAAAGTTTAATCAAAGATTTTATTGTGAACCCGATCCTGGCTATAGAGAAATAAAAAAATTAATAGAAAATAATAGTTTTCATAGTTTTGCAAGTGAATATTGTATTTATATTACAGGTGTTGAAAATCGTTGTAATGAATGGTATTCAGCATATTATGAATTAACTTGGGATTATCAAACATATTTTAATTCGATGAAACAAGAAGTAGTAAAAAAAAGAAAATTAAATAATAAAGGAGGAATTTAAAATGGAAAGATTGCCTAGAAATTACACGTTGTTAACAGATGCATATGAACTATTTATGTCAGATTCATATACCAAAACAAAAGAAGGAACAGAAGGAGTGTTTGATGTATTTTATAGAGTCGTACCAAATGGTGGTGGATACACTATAATGGCAGGGCTTGACAAAGTAATTGAATATATTCAAAATTTAAAGTTTACTGATGAGGATATTGAATACTTTAAAAATAGTGGTTATAACTTTAGTGAAGACTTCTTAGAGTATTTAAAGAATTTTAAATTTACTGGGGATATATATGCTGTTCCTGATGGAACACCGGTGTTTCCAAATGAACCACTAGTAACTGTAAAAGCGCCTTTAATTGAATCACAAATAATTGAAACAGCGTTATTAACAATGATTAATGGTGCTAAAGAACATGCAACTGGAGCAAGAAGAATAATTGAAGCAACACCTCAAAATGTAAAAGTTATGGAATTTGGAGCTCGTAGAGCTGATGGACCGGAAGCTGCAATTGATTCTTCTATATATGGAATAATGGCAGGGTGTGCTGGAACAAGTAATGTTCAAGCTGCTAAAATGTTAGGTATTAAAGCACTTGGAACTATGGCACATAGTTTTATAGAATCATTTGATGATGAATTAGAAGCGTTTGTTGCATTTGCTAAAACTCATCCGGACAATGCAACTTTACTTGTTGATACATTTGACACTTTAAAAAGTGGTGTGCCTAATGCAATTAGAACATTTGATTGGATGAAAGAAAATGGTTATACTACTGATCACATTGGTATTCGTATTGACTCTGGAGATCTTGCTTATTTATCTAAAGAAGCCAGAAAAATGCTAGATGAATCAGGGTATAAAAATGCTAAGATTTGCTTAAGCAATGGCTTAACAGCTGAAACAATAGAATCATTAATTGGCCAAGGAGCATTTTTTGATTCATTAGGAGTTGGGGATAATATTTCTAAACCAGCTGGAAGAATGGGAGCTGTTTATAAAGAAGTTGCAATAATTGAAAACGGAAAAATAGTACCTAAGATTAAAGTTAGTAATGATATAATTAAAATTGTAAATCCAGACTTTAAAGAATTATATAGAGCTTATGATAAAGAAACGGGGTATGCAATTGCAGATATAATGTGTAGCAAAGGTAAAGAAATGTCAGAAAGAAAAATGAAGATAATAAGTATTAATGATTTAATCACAAGTAGTAATATAGATAATTTTAGACTTGTTAAACTTCAAAAACCAATATTTAAAAATGGTGAATTAGTATACAATGATCCAACTCTTTTTGAAAAACAAGCATATTGTGATAAACAAATGAAAACATTATATCCAGAAGTTAAAAGAACTTTAAATCCACATAAATATTATGTTGATGGAACTGAAGAATATGTTGATTTAAAGAATAAAATGATTTTGAGTCATAGGAGGTAAACTATGAGAGAAGAAAAGATTAAAGAATTAGAAAAATATGTAAAAGAATTAAAATGGTACGACAATAGATTAATAGAGCCTAAAAGGAATTTTATTACAGTAGTTCCTCAAAGATTTTATCTTAATAATGGAGCGTGTATAGATAGAGAAGAAATACTTAAAAATGAGAGAGCTGGTTCAGCTGTGATAATAGTTCCAAAAGTTGGAGATGAATTACTTGTAACGGTTGAACCAAGAGTTTTTACTGAAAAGAGAGTTGCTGTTGGATTCCCCGCAGGATATATTGAAATGTATGAAACGCCTAAAAAAGCAGCGTTGAGAGAGCTTAGAGAAGAAACTGGCTATATACCGCATGGGCTTGAAAACGGTATTGAAGAAGTTGATGCATTTTATCAAGATGAAGGAATAAGTGCTGCATATAATCATATTTTCTTTGCAAATGATTGTGAAAAAGCATTTAAGCAAAAATTAGATAAAGATGAATTTGTTAGATATATGACATTTACTTATGATGAATTACTTGAATTAGAAGAAATGGGTTATATAAGCGGCTCCAATTCAAAGCTTGCTTTATGTAGAACTAAGAAATATTTAAATAATAATTAACTATAATAATTGATTTTAATTATTAATTATTGTTTAATAAAAATAGGTGATAAATGTGATTAAGTCATTAGAAATTTTAAGTAGTATTAAATCTATAAAAGAAAACGAATGGAGTAATTATTTATATAATACTAAAGAGAAAAAATACAATGTATTAAATGTTAAAAGTTTAAAAGAAATTAATACTCATTCTGTATTAAATTATGTGAAAAAAACTCTTGAAGTTTTAAACGAAATTAATGAAACAGAAAAATTATCTAGTAAAGTTTTATACTATGTGGAAGAAACTCTTAAATGGCAAGACGTGGCTAAAACTGGTAGTAAAAATATAAGAAAAAAATGGAAAAGTAAAGGATATAATTTATATTGTCACAATATTGGATCAAGTGAAATTTATAGTGAAAACAATGATGATGGAATTGTAAGAATACTAATTAAAACACATGGATTAATTGGTCAATATATTAAAGGTGAAGTAAAACTAGATAAAAACATTGAATTATATAATTTAATAAAGGATAAAAGAATTGATTCCAATACTTTAAAAACAGTATTAGTTATATTAAATAAATGTATTATTTCAGCTTTAAATACTAAGTTATATGTCAAATTAGAGAATCAAATAAATAAAGCAATTGATAAAGTCATTAATGGCAATTGTAAAGAAAAGAATGATTATATAACTAGATTATCAAGATTAATAAAGAAAATAAGTGATGAAGATATTAAATATTTAAAATCATTAGACAGTGGTGTGATAGATAGTTTAAATAATTTATTTGATAAAGTAGAATTATGGTTTTTTGATAGTGCTTTAAATGATTTTAATATTGAAGAAATATTAAAAGTATTGTTAATTTGTGAAAACTCAATAGATAATAATATAGAACATTTATCATTTGAAAATTTAATGAGTAGCTTATATTTGGATTATAAAAACAAAAGAGAAATAAATATTTATAAGAAAAGGATAATTGAATTTTACTTAAAAACTGTAAGTATAAATGATATTAAAAATAATAATATATCTCCTAATCCACATATTACTTATTATGTAAAAAAATCTAACAAAACAATTGAATTTAATTTTAAATTTTCAATAGAGGCTACAAAACTTATAGAGTTTTGTGAAGTGGCATTAACAAGTGACGTTTTATATCAAAAAGCAACATATTTATTATATGATTTATTTGGATTTAGAAGAGATTCATATGATAGATTTTATAATGAATTAAACTATTTAAACACAATGAATAGTGGGAAAAATGAAAAAGCGATTATACTAAATTATATAGTTGGTAAAAGAGTATTAGATGTTGGCCCTGGTGGTGGAGTCCTTTTAGATTTAATTGAAAGTACTAATAAGAATTATGATATATGGGGAATTGACTTATCACAAAATGTAATAGATAAATTAAATGAAAGAAAAACATCAGAAAATCATAAATGGAACATCGTAAAAGGTGATGCTCTTAATTTAACTAAATATTTTGGTAAAAATAGTGTTGATACTATTGTTTATTCATCAATTATTCATGAACTTTACTCATATATACCTTTTGAAGGCAAGAAATTTAATAAGGAAACAATAAAAAAATCATTACAAGAAGCCTATGAAATCTTAAAAGCTGGTGGAAGAATCATTATTAGAGATGGAATAATGAGTGACCCTAAAACTGCTTATAGATTAATAGAGTTTAAAAATATAGATGATATTAAAATATTAGAAAGATATTGTAATGATTTTAAGGGAAGAAATGTAACATTTGAAAAAGTAAATGAAAATACTGTTAAAATGTTAATTAATGATGCCATGGAATTCTTATATACATATACTTGGGGTGAACAATCATATCCACTAGAAGTTCAAGAACAGTTTGGATATTTTACGTTGGATGAATATATTTCATTCATTAAAGAAAATTTAGTAAATTCAGAAATAATTGAAAGTAAAGCCTTTTTACAAGAAGGTTATGAAAAGAACCTATTAAATAAAATAAGTATATTTGATGAAAATGGTACTGTTGTTAAGCTTCCTGATAGTACATCTTTAATTGTGATTGAAAAAAGGTGATAAAGTGATTAAAAATATTAAGCTTTTTATAAATGATAATAATATTTCAAGAGATACTGCTAAATTATTAAAAGATAAGTTATTAAAAAATGGTTTTTCTGTAGTTGAAAATGATTTTGATTTAGCTGTTTCTATAGGCGGAGATGGATCGTTTTTGAGAATGGTTAATTCATGCAACTTTAATAGTGATATACTATATGTTGGAATTAACTCTGGAACATTGGGCTTTCTTCAAGAAATAAGAATAAACCAAATTGATGAGTTTATTGAAGAAATAAAAAATGAAAAATATATAATTGAAGAAATAGGTATACAAGAAACAAGAATTAAAACGGATAATATAGAACAATTCTATTCATTAAATGATATTGTTGTAAGAGATAAAGGTTTAAAAGTATTTAAATGTAATATCAAAATAGATAATAATATAATTGAAGATTTTGTTGGAGATGGAATATTAGTATCCACCTCAACAGGATCAACTGCCCATAATTTAAGTTATGGTGGAAGTATTGTGTATAATACATTTACATCTTTACAAATAACACCAATTGCTCCAATTAATTCAAGTGTTTTTAAAACAATACCTAATTCAATAATAATACCAGATAAAAAAGTGATTAAATTAACTCCCCAAAACAAAGAAATAGTTGTTACAATTGATGGTAAAAATAATTTTTATAGTAATGCAAATTATATAGAAACGACTATAGGAAATAAAAAAATAAAACTTTTAAAGTTCAGCCATTATAATTTTCCACAAAAAATAAATGAAAAACTAATAAACAATCTAAATGTATGATAAAATAATTTATATGAGGTGAATTATGGAAAAAGAGTATGCTTCAGAAGAAGAATTTTTAAAAGATTATGATTCTTCGATTTTTGAAAAATTATCCATGACTGTTGATATTTTGGTTTTAAGTGTATCAAACGAAGATGTTAATAACTATAGAAAAACTGATAAAAAGAAGATGAGTATTTTACTTGTTAAAAGAAAACAATATCCTTTTAAAGATAAATGGTGCTTGCCTGGTGGATTTATTGGTATAAATGAGAATCTAGATGATGCACCAATTAGAGTTTTAAAAAATGAAACAAATGTTGATAATATTTATTTAGAGCAATTGTATACATTTGGTGATGTTAATAGAGACCCAAGAATGAGAATAGTATCTTCTGCTTATATGGCATTAATAGATAAAAATAGGTTAAATGAAAAATTAAGTGAAGATGCTTCTTGGTTTGATGTTATAAGTTTGAATGAAAAAAATGATCTAGTTGATGTTATTCTTAGTAATGGAAAGGAATCAATAAACTTTACTATTAAAAAAGAATTAAAAGATAAAACAACTGGTAGATATAAATTTGTAGAACTTAAAAACGATAAAATAGCATTTGATCACACGCTTGTAATATTAACTGGTCTTGATAGATTAAAAAATAAAATAGAATATACAGATGTTGTTTTTAATATGATGCCGGAATTGTTTACACTTGGAGAATTGCAACAAGTTTATGAGGTAATTCTTAACAAAAAATTATTAGATCCTGCATTTAGAAGAATTATAGCAAACAAAGTTGTTAAAACAACTAAGATGAAAACTGGAGAGGGCCATAGACCATCATACCTATTTAAATATAAACATAAAAAAATTAGATAATTTTTTGGGGGATATATAATGAGAATATTCTTAATTAGACATGGTGAATCAATGCAAAACACTAAAGAAAATTATAACATTGGTTTACCAGATCATAAGGTATATTTAACAGAAAAAGGCATCGAAGAAGCAAAACTTGCTGGAGAGTTTTTAGAAAGCTACATTAAAGAAAATGAAATAGACTTATCTAATTCAGTTATGTGGGTAAGCCCGTATACTAGAACCAGAGAAACCGCAAACATCATCAATGATATATTGGGTATTAAGAGAGTAAAAGAAGATATAACATTAATTGAACAAAGATATGGATTATTTAGCGATAAAGAAATAAAAACATTGAAGGAACTTTATCCTGATCAATTTGCTTTCTATGATAATTACTATAAAAATGACGGGAAGTTTTATGCAAAACTTCCACAAGGAGAGAGCCCGTTTGATGTTGCGCTTAGGACTAAACAATTTATTGATACTATTTACAGAGATAAAGAAGATACACTGTTTGTTGTATCACACGGGACAACTATTAAGACAATAGTGATGAATTTTTTTCATTATTCACCAGAATGGTTTAATAGTGAGATTACTCCCGGAAATTGTTCGATAAGATTAATTGAATCAAATAACAAAATAAATCGTGAGTATTATATTTATAACGAACCTAAACCAAAAACACTATCAATAAAATAAAAAAAACAAGGTAAAACTTGCTTTTTTTATTAAAATGTTTTATAATATATAGCCATAAAAAGGGGAGTATATATGAAAATTAATGGAACATTTTGTGGTGAGTTTGATGTAGATTCATTCGCAGTTATTACAGAACTTTGTCAAATTCTTGGCGTTGTTGATGAAGATGGAGACTTAGTCGCAACATTAAAAGATAAAAAGATAGTAAAGTATTCTTATGATAAGTGGGGTAAAAGACACACAAAAGTCTTATATGATCAACCATATGACGTTCAATATGCATCATCATTAATGAGGGTATATGAACTTTCAAATAATTATTTAAAATTATTACCATACATGAAAGATAGAAATAATGGGACTAATGATTATCGAACAGTAACTAAACTAAAAATAAGAGATTTAAAATAAGCCACGTTGTGACTTATTTTGATTTGTATTTAAACTGTAAATATTTTTTAAATTTAATGTGAAAACTTTTAATTTATGATATCCTATTATTAAGGATAGAAAGAAATACAAATTTTTCTTAATGTTTTAGGAGGTTAAAATGCCAAGCAGTTATTTTTATAGACCAACTGGTTTTGATGATGCTAAAAGCGTTATTTCAAATAACGGGCCACTAAAAAACAATATAAATGGTATATCAGACCCAGATGAGTTTCTCAAATATTTATTAGAGGAAAACAATATATATAACAATATGGAAAGTGATATAAGAAGTATACGGGAGTTTTTAGCATTAAAAAAAAATAATGAACGCATGAATTTCATGTATGAGCAGTCTCAAGGAAGAAATAATGTTAATCCAGAAAAGGTTCAAGCTTTTGTTGACCCTACTCGAAGCAGCGATGCATTCATTATAAGTAATACAGGTAATAGACCGCAGGGTGTATCTGATGTTAATTATAGAATAACTTTAAGAAATTCAGATAATATAAAACAAGAAGATGTTGAGTCATTTATTCAAACATTTCAACAAGAGGCATTAAAGAGGGGAACATATATTAGATGTAAAATTAGATTTGAACAATCAGATGGTGTAATATTTTATGTAGATAAAAACAATTTATTAGAAACTGTTAAAATATTAGAAGATTTAAAAGATGATAAAGTTTATGGAACAGGGGTGTCAAATGCAATTAAAAGTTTTGGGTCTCCTCAACCATTTTCTGCAACAATAGGTAATAGTCCATATTATGCAATTGCGATGCATGGTGTCGAACCAACTTCTAGGTTAAAGTCATCTCTTGGTGGTGGATTATTAAGAACATTTAATGAGTATATGGATGATTGTCTTGAATTAACATATAACAAATTATTAATGAAGTATGGTAATGATGCAAGTAAAATTAGTGCTGGTGAATTCTACAAAGAAATGGTTGCATATCATACGAATAGAATGGGCGTTGGAGAAGTAATACCTTTATGGATGAACAATCGAATATATGATGATTTAAATAATAAATTAAGTAAAACAAAATAGTCACATATGTGACTATTTTTAATTGTAATTTTAAATTATAAAAACTAAAACATAATATATTGCAAATGCCACAAGCATTAAGACACCTTCAAGTTTGCCAACCTTCATTTTTGTTTTAGCAAATACATATAAGATGATAGAAGATATAACTAACATTGCTAAGTCTATTTTTTGTAAGCTTGTAGGAGTTATTGTTCCAAAGATTGCAACCGGTATTCCCAAAACAACACAAATATTAAATATGTTACTTCCTATCAAATTACCAAGTAATAAATCTTGTTCTCCTTTTCTAGATGAAACTATTGTTGTAGTTAATTCTGGTAGTGTTGTTCCTAACGATATTATTGTAATAGCAATAAGTCTTTGACTCCATCCTAATATAGTTGCAATTTTTGTGGCGTTATTAACTACCATATCAGCACCAACTATTATTCCGCCAAGTCCGATTATTACAAAAGCAAGTGACTTAAATAATCCAAATCTTGGTTTTTCCACTTTGTCGTGCTTCTCACTTTTTGCAAGTCCAATTAAATAGTATATAAATATAGAGAAGAATAGCAATATAACAAATGCATCAGCTCTTGTTATTTGGTTTGTTGTTCCACCGGCTAGTTTAATATCCAAAAATAATACAACAAGTAGAGTAGATATAAGTATAAGTATTGGTAATTCTTTTTTTACTGTATCCCTTTTGATAGTTACTTCACGAATTACTGCTGCAATACCTAATATAAAAAATGAATTTATTATATTACTTCCTATAACATTACCAAACACAATATCTGTACTTCCTTTTGCAAGTGAAGAAATTGATACGGCAAATTCTGGTGTACTTGTACCAAAAGCAATTATTGTAAGTCCAATTAACATTTTAGGAACTTTAAAATTTTCTGCAGCTGAAGCTGCACCATCTACAAGCATATCGGCACCTTTTATAAGAAAAACGAATCCAACTATTAATAAAAGTGCATAGACAACTATCATAGTATCACCTATTATATATACTAACATATAAACAGTATTATTTAAATAAAAATTATTAAAAGTATTTTAAAAGGTAAAAAATCTTGATAAAATTATAATAGAAAGGAAAGTGGGTATGAAAAAATATTTAGCAGAGTTTATCGGAACTTTAACATTAGTTTTATTTGGAACAGGAGTTGCAGTATTATCTGGGAATTTAGTTGCTACTTCGCTTGCGTTCGGCCTTGCAATAGTTGCTTGTGCTTATGTAATAGGTGATATTTCTGGTTGCCATGTTAATCCGGCAGTATCTTTGAGTATGTTTTTAAGTAAAAAAATGACATTAAAAGATTTCATATGTTATGTTATAGCTCAAGTTTTAGGCGCTTTTGCTGGATCATTAATATTATATTTCATGTTAAAGAATTCAAATGTAGGTGTTTTGAATTTGGGCGCTAATGGATATGGTGCATTATCTGCAACTAATATTTCGGTATGGGTAGCTCTAGTTACTGAAATAATTTTGACTTGTGTATTTGTATATACTATTTTAGGTGTTACAAGTGATGATAAAAAATCAAATGTAGCAGGTATTGTTATTGGTTTAACATTGATGTTTGTTCATTTACTCGGTATAAATTTAACTGGAACATCTGTAAATCCAGCCCGTAGTTTAGCCCCAGCAGTTTTACTTGGTGGTGAAGCGTTATGCCAAGTTTGGGTATTTATAATTGGCCCATTCATTGGCTCAATACTCGCAACATATTTATTTAAATTTTTAAATAAGAAGAAATAATAAAAAATGTGTATACCACATTTTTTATTATTTAAAGCATATAATGTTATGGTGATTTTATGTTAATTTTTATAATAGGATTCTTTTTTGTATCTTTAGTAGGAACATTTTTACATTTTTTATATGATATAAGTAATCACAATAAATTAGTTGGTGTTTTTTCTGCAGTTAATGAGAGTACTTGGGAACACATTAAACTAGCGCTTACTCCAACATTTATTTATTCACTTATTGATGGATATTTTTATGGGTATTATGATAATTACTTTTTTGCAAAATTAATAAGTATTTTGTCAATTGTTATAGTAATGCCTTTGCTTTTTTATGGTATGAAGTTAATTTTTAAAAGACATATAACAATTATTAATATATTAATATTTTTTGTAACTATATTCGTAAGTGAATTATTAATGTATAAATTATTACTAATAAGTCAGGTTCCATATTTAGTAAAATATATTTCATTAGTTTTATTATTTATTGTATTTGCTTGTTATTTATTATTGACAGTATTTCCGCTTGAAAATATTATATTCAAAGATCCTCTTACCAAGAAGTATGGATTTGATGGTCATAAATTTGTAAGAAAGTTTCTTGGATTAAAAAAATATTAGAAGATAATATCTTCTTTTTATTTTGTTCTTTAAATTTAGATATAAATTTAGTATAATTAAATTAGAATAAGAAGGTGAATATATGAATAGTATTTCAAAATCAGAAATAGATTTATTAGATAAATATTTTAGAGCGGCTAATTACGTATCTGCTTGTCAACTTTATTTACTTGATAATCCATTATTAAAAAGAAGATTAGAAAGCACTGATATAAAACACAAAATTGTTGGTCATTGGGGAACTGTGCCAGGTCAAAATTTTGTTTATACACATTTAAATAGAGTAGTTAAAAAATATAATTTAAATGTATTATATGTATCTGGCCCTGGACATGGTGGAAATGCTACAGTAGCAAATGATTATTTGGATGGTTCTTATACTGAGATTTATCCAAATATTACTGAAGATGAAGAAGGACTTAAAAAATTATTTAAACAATTCAGTTTTCCTAAAGGAATATCTTCACATGCTGCACCAGAAACTCCGGGAAGTATAAATGAAGGTGGAGAACTTGGATACTCTTTATCTCATGCTTATGGAGCAGTACTAGATAATCCAGATCTAATAGTTGCTTGTGTTGTAGGAGATGGTGAAGCAGAAACTGGGCCACTTGCTACTTCTTGGCATGGCAATAAGTTTATTAACCCATTAACAGATGGAGTTGTTCTTCCTATTCTACATTTAAATGGATATAAAATAGCTAATCCAACAATACTTGGTAGAATGACAGATGAAGAATTAAATAACTATTTTAGCTCGCTTGGATATAAGCCATATTTTGTTGAGGGGAGAGAACCATTTGTTATGCATAAAAAAATGGCTATGGCAATGGATAAAATAGTTAATGATATCGCAAGAATAAAAAGAAAGAATCTTATCAATGAATGGCCAATGATAGTTCTTAGAACACCTAAAGGTTGGACATGTCCTAAAATGGTAGATGGAGAAAGAGTTGAAAATAGTTTTAGAGCTCATCAAGTACCTGTTAATAAAGAAAATATAAGAGTTTTAGATCGTTGGTTAAGAAGTTATAAGCCAGAAGAATTATTTGATAGAAATGGTACTTTAAATAAAGAAATTAAAGATATTTTACCAACTGGTAATAAAAGAATAGGATTAAATCCAAATGCTAATGGTGGACTTTTATTAAAAGAATTAAAAGTTCCTAATTTAAAAGATTATGAATATAAATTTACAAGACGTGGAACAACTGATGCAAGTGATATGTATAATTTAGGTGAATACATAAAAGATTTAATGAAATTAAATAAAAATAATTATAGATTATTTAGTCCGGATGAAACACTTTCAAATAGACTTAATAGAGTTTTATATAAAGAAAGAAGAAAATGGAATTATAGAACATTTATGAATGATGAGTTAATGAGTCCGGATGGTAGAGTAATGGATTCAATGTTATCAGAACATATGTGTGAAGGAATGCTAGAAGGCTATATTTTAACAGGAAGACATGGTATGTTTAATAGCTATGAAGCATTTATAAGAATAGTTGATTCAATGGCTTCTCAACATGCTAAATGGTTAAAAGTATGTTCCGAACTTCCTTGGAGAAAAGATATATCTTCATTAAACTATATTCTTACATCTCATTGTTGGCAGCAAGATCATAACGGATTTACTCATCAAGATCCAGGATTTTTAAATCACTTGGTTACTAAAAAATCAGATATAGTTAGATTTTATCTTCCATTTGATACTAATACATTATTATCTTGTTATGATCACGTAGTGCAAACTAAGAATTATATAAATGTCATAGTTGCCTCTAAACACTTTAGACCACAATGGATGAGAATGGATGAAGCAATTAAACACTGTACTAAAGGAATTGATATATTAAAATGGGCGAGTGATGAAGGAAGACCTAATATAATACTTGCTTGTGCAGGAGATACTCCAACATTAGAAGTGCTTGCTGCTAAATCAATACTAAAAAATAAACTTCCAAAGTTAAAAGTAAGAGTAGTTAACTGTGTTGATTTATTTAAATTAGAGGTTCCTAGAAATCATCCACATGGTTTAGATAATAAAGAATATAATAAATTATTTCCTAAAACAGTTCCTGTAATATTTAACTTCCATGGATATCCTAGTTTAATACATGAACTAACTTATAATAGAGACAATCATGAAAAGATACACGCAAGAGGATATATAGAGGAAGGTACAATAACAACACCATTTGATATGAGAGTACAAAATAAAATAGATAGATATCATTTAGTAATTGATGCTATTAAATATTCTAAAATAAGTGGTGCAGAAGATGTTATAAAATATTGTGAGAAAATGTTAAAGAAGCATGAAAAGTATATCGCAGAATATGGTAAAGATATAGAAGAAGTAGAAAACTGGAAATGGAAATAATTGAAATAAGTATTAATTTATGTTAATATGTATCTAATGAAGGAAACTTCATATAATAAAAAGGACACACCTTAAAGAGTAGGTGTGCTCCAAGTTTTGGTAACACACTATCCTCGTATCAAGGATAGTGTGCTTTTTATTTAGACAATAGTACTATAAATACTAAAGCAAACAAGAGGATGATTATTACAAAGTAAGAAAAATCTTTTCTAGCCATAAATCATCACCCCCCTTTATTTTTATAGAATAAAGGAGCACACACTAGCCTCTATTAAGGTGTGTCTAAGTCATATTAACGTAGTGAGTTTAAGGATGCAAATGAGTACTTTTAATATTTATAAGTATATAAAACACATATAATTTAGTTTTTATTATATGTGTTTTTTAATTATAATTTACTAAATATTAAATATATACTAAATTTAATAATTTACAATATAAATGTAAATCAGATATAGTTAATAAATTATATAATATTAAATATGATAAATTAATTAAAGAAGGCGGTATAAATATGGAAGAAAAAAGAATGTCACCAATATTAATAGTTATATTGTCAGTATTGGGAACATGTTTAGTGGGTTTTGTTGTGTGGTACGGAGTAAAATATTTTAAAAATCTTGAAGAGCCAGAGGAACCGACTCCTGAAATGCCAGTAGAACAACCATCAAGTTCAACAACTAGTCCAGTAGGAGATACAATAGATTTTCCTAAAGAATCAGATGATGGTGTTGTAATAGGAAAATTAACCGATTTCTTAACTGAAGAAGTATTTAAAACAAACTTTAAAAATTTGGAATTTACTAAAAACGGAAATAAAATTATACTTAATTGTGAGAATTATATGGATAAAGTTTCATCATGTGGGGAAGTCAAAATCAATATAAATAATGATTTTAGTATAATGATTGATACCGGATATGAAGCTTATAAAGAAGGAATAACTGATTCTATGTATGCTTTTTATGAAACTTTGGCGTGTTATAAATTCTTTAAAGCAAATAATTACTATATTGTTTATACTCATGGTGTTATAACTTCTGGTACTGATAATAATAAAATTCAAATATACAAGGGTTCCAACATTGTATCTAATCTTTCTTGGGTAAAATCAGAATATTGGGTAAATCAAGAAGATTGGCATAATAGTAAAAAACATTTTAATATAGATCCAGTCATAGTTAATAATGTTCTTCATCTTGTACAACAAGCTAATGAATGGGATAGTGGTGATTTCAATAAGTTGATGTATGAAACCATTGATTTATCAAAAGATATAATACAGGTAAAGTTAGTTAAAGAATTTACGACTTATTTTCAAGGAGAATATCAAAAATAAAATTAATAATAAAATTCAAATATTTAATCTTGCAAATAGTTGATTAACAATTGACAAACATATAATAAAAACGTATAATTTATATCGTAATTTACTTACTCTTAGTGACAAAGAGGTAGCGATAAAGTAAATAGCAGTTCTGCTATAAAGACATTAAAGAGCATAGAAATCTATGAAATTAGGTGGCACCGCGGGTAATCTCGTCCTAATATTATAGATTTTTTTTGTTTTATTAAGGAGGATTTATGAAAACAATAATGAATAACACATTAAGTATAAGTAATGTTAATGAAGAAGTTACTGTGTATGGATGGGTTTCAAAGAAAAGGAATTTAGGGAATTTAATATTTATTGATTTAAGAGACAGAAGTGGAATTATCCAACTTTCTTTTAGAAGTGGTAGTAACGCATATGATATTGCGAACACTTTAAAAAATGAATATGTATTAAGAGCAACTGGTAAAGTAGTTGAAAGAGAGAGTAAAAATCCTAACTTAGAGACAGGTGATATTGAAATTAATGTTGAAGAGTTAGAAATTTTAAATACATCTTCTGAATTACCTTTTGAAATAAATGATAATACAACTGCTTTAGAAGATACAAGACTTAAATATAGATATTTAGATATTAGAAGAAATAATATTAAAAATAATTTAATTTTAAAACATAAAGTAATGCTTGCTGTTAGAAATTATTTTGATAAAAATGGATTTATAGAAGTTGAGACTCCAATACTTGGTAAATCCACTCCAGAAGGAGCTAGAGACTACCTTGTACCTAGTAGAGTTAGTAGAGGAAAGTATTACGCTTTACCACAATCACCTCAATTATTTAAACAATTATTAATGATAGGCGGTATTGAAAAGTATTTTCAAATTGCTAGATGTTTTAGAGATGAAGATTTAAGAGCGGATAGACAACCAGAATTTACTCAAATTGATGTTGAAATGAGTTTTGTTAATGAAGAAGATGTAATGAATGTTGGTGAACAAATGATGAATTATATCTTTAAGGAAACAATCGGATATGATTTAGGTCTTCCTCTTCAAAGAATGAAATATGATGATGCTATTAAATATTATGGCTCTGATAAACCAGATTTAAGATTTGAAATGAAAATTGAAGATATAACTGAATTACTTAAAAATAATTCTAGTGATATGATTTCAAATGTAATAAAAAATAATGGGATTGTTAACTGTCTAGTTGTTAAGAATGCTTCTGATAAATATTCTAGAAAAGAATTAGATAAATTAACTGAATTTGTTAAAACTTATAAAGCTCATGGACTTGCATACATTAAATTTAATGAAGAAATAACTGGTAGTATTGTTAAGTTACTTTCTGAAAGTGAAATTAATACAATAAAAGAAAATCTTAATATTGAAAATAATGATATGTTATTAATTGTATTAGGAGATTATAATATTGTTAAAACTTCACTCGGAGCATTAAGATGCAAACTTGGTAAAGATTTAAATTTATATAGTAATGATGTTTATAAAGCTTTATGGGTAGTGGATTTCCCTTCATTTGAATGGAGTGAAGAAGAAGGTAGATTTATGGCTTGCCATCATCCATTTACTGCTCCTAAAGATGAAGATATCGACAAATTGCTAACCGATAAAGCACATTGTTATTCAAAAGCATATGACATTGTTATTAATGGTTATGAAGCTGGCGGAGGAAGTATAAGAATTCATAATAAAGAAGTTCAATCTAAGATGTTTGAAGCATTAGGCTTAACTATGGAAACTGCTAAGGAAAAATTTGGATATTTCTTAGAAGCATTTGAATATGGTGCTCCACCACATGGTGGATATGCTTGTGGACTTGATAGAATAGTAATGCTTTTATCTAAGACAGATAATATTAGAGATGTAATTGCATTTCCTAAAACAGCATCTGCTTCTGATTTAATGAGTGAATGTCCAAATGTAGTTGATGAGAAACAATTAAAAGAATTACATATTAAGAATGAATAGGAGAATATATGATAGACATTAATTTAATAAGGGAAAATAAAGACTTAGTAAAAGAAAATATTAAAAAGAAATTTCAAGATCATAAATTACCACTAGTTGATGAAGTTTATAATTTAGATATTGAATTTAGAAATACTAAAACAGAAGCTGATAATGCTAGAAATAATAAGAATAAATTAAGTGATTCTATTGGCCTTCTTATGAGAGAAGGCAAAAAAGATGATGCCGAGAAAGTAAAATCTGAAGTAAATGAACTTAATGATAGAATAAATGAATTATCAGTAAAAGAAGAAGAACTTTCTAAAAAGATAAAAGAAATTATGTATATGATTCCTAATATTATTGATGAAAGTGTTCCGATCGGTAAAGATGATTCAGAAAATGTTGAAATAAAACAATATGGGGAACAAACGTCATATAGTTTTGAAGTTCCGTATCATACAGACATACTTGAAAAATTAAATGGAATTGATTTAGATTCTGCAAGAAGGGTATCTGGTAATGGTTTTTATTATTTGACGGGTAATATTGCTAGACTTCATTCTGCAGTTATCACTTATGCAAGAGACTTTATGATTAATAAAGGATTTACTTATGTTATTCCACCATTTATGATTCATGGAGATGTCGTTAAAGATGTAATGAGTTTTGAAGAAATGGATAATATGATGTATAAAGTTGAAGGTGAAGATTTATATTTAATTGGTACTTCAGAGCATTCAATGATAGGTAGGTATAAAGATACTATATTAAAAGAAGATATGCTTCCTTTAACTCTTACAAGTTATAGTCCTTGTTTTAGAAAAGAAAAAGGCGCTCATGGTATAGAAGAAAGAGGAATATATAGAATTCATCAATTTGAAAAACAAGAAATGATAGTTATATGTAAGCCTGAAGAAAGTAAAAAGTATTTTGATGAAATGTGGAATTATACAGTTGAATTATTTAGAAGTTTAAATATTCCTGTAAGAACACTAGAATGTTGTAGTGGAGACCTTGCGGATCTTAAAGTAAAAAGTATAGATGTAGAAGCATGGAGCCCAAGACAAAAGAAATACTTTGAAGTTGGAAGTTGTTCTAACTTAGGAGATGCTCAATCTAGAAGGTTAGGTATTAGAATTAATTCTGAAAATGGTAAATATTATCCACATACACTTAATAATACAGTTGTTGCTCCTCCAAGAATGTTAATAGCGTTTATTGAAAATAATTTAAATGAAGATGGTTCTGTAAATATACCGGAAGTTTTAAGACCTTATATGGGTGGTTTAGAAAAAATAGAGAAGTAGAAATACTTCTTTTTTTGTTTATAAAAAATAATTAACTTCATATATTTTATAGAGGAGTTAATATGAAAAATATTTTTAAATATATTGGTATAGTTGCTTTAATGTGCTTTAGTTTTTATTACACAAAAGAAGCTGCTGAATTTATGAAAAAAGAGGATTCAGTTATGAAAGAGATAAATGAATATGCAAGCACTCACAACAAAAAATGTGTTGAGGGGTATATTACACAAGATGGTGTTGTTCTTGGTATAAATGGATTAGTGGTTGATGAAAATTTAAGTTACTCTATGATGAAAGGTAGTGGTTTTAATGAATCATTAATAAAATATAAAGATAGCCCTTGTGTAGTAACGTTAGATAATAATAAAAGAGATTATATTATAGGTGGTAATCCTTCTAAAAATAGTGTTAGTTTAATAATAAATGTAACTAATGGTAAATCTATTAAAGATATAATATCTGTTACTGAATATAAAGGTGTTAAAGTAAGTCTTTTAGTTGATTATATTTATTTAGATAATAATAAAAATTTAATAAAAGAATTAATAAATAATGGTTATGATTTATTATATAAAGGTGATAATGATGAAGATTTAAATAAGTATTTAAATTCTTTAAAACAGATTAATAAAAATATTAAACCATTTTGTGTTTATTTAGACAATAACAATATTTTAGAATATTGTTATAAAAAAGATTTAAATACTATTAAAACAAATAAAATATATAAAAATAAGTATTTAAGTAATGTTAAAAAAGGACTATCTAAAGGAGATATTATCGTATTAGAAGAAAGTTCAAATTTAAAGAATGAAATAGGTGTAATTATTAATTATATTAAGAGTAGAGGATTAAAAATAATAACAATAACAGAGCTATTAAAGTAATTACCAAAAATTACCACGACAGTATTTACATTGTGTTTACATAAATGCTTGATTTTAAATTTTATCTTTTCTATAATCAAATTATGATAGTAGGAGGGTTATATGAAAAATAACAGTAAAAGAGATAATATAAAAGAAGAAGATGGTAAGAAGGGAATAATAATTATATTAGTTGCCATAGTGGCTGTAATAGGTTTAATTGCTTTAACAGCGCATTTGAGTAAAGGAACAGAAAAGTTAGATAAACCTAAAAGTGATAATATTAAGACAGAAACGAAGAAAGACGAGGATTTATCTGAAAAAAGTAGTAATTCAAATGTAGTAAGTGTAACTAGTAAAGTATATGTAGTTAAGTATTTAGATATTGATGGTGAGCAAATTGGTAAAACTCAAAGATTAACTTCATTGGATGATAGAGTTAATGAAAAAGCACCTAGAATAGATGGAATGAGATTTGTAGAGTGGGTTAAAGAATATGATGAAAATGAAGATGTTTATTACTTTGTAGCATCTTACAGAGAAAATGTGGAAGCTATTACAGAAGATATAAAAGTAACACATAAGAGTACTCCAACTTATACTTCTTCAGTAACTCCAGTAAGTAATGAAGAAAATACAAAACCAACATATGATGTTAATATTGAAGGTGAAGTTCCAGAAACAGAGCTTAGCGATGAAGTATCTATTTCAGAAGAATATATTCATATCTTAGTATTAAGATTTTATGCTCCAGAAGATGTAACTAAAGAACAAATTGAAAATATGAAAGTAACAGTACATACAACTAATCCAAATGAAACTATTAGTGAAGATCAATACTCATATAATGGAGAAGATACTACTAAAACAGGTAGAGAACTTCTAGATAGTACTGATGAAGAATATGAAAATGGAGTATTCTATTTTGACTACTATCAAGAAACAGACACTGGAACAAATACAACAATCGAAGTTTATTGGGGAAATGATCCAGATGCTAATGAAACAACTGAACCAAAAGATGAATATGTTGAAGTATATAATATAAATCTTGATAATGTAGAAAATGAAGAGGAAAAGCCAAAAGAAGAAACCACAGAAGAAGAAACAACTGAGCCAGCACCAGAAGTAGAACCCGTAGAAGAAGGGCAAGAGTAACACTCTTGTCTTTTTATTCTATATTTGATAAAATGTATATAGATGAAGGAAACTTCATATAATAAAAAAGAACACACCTTAAAGAGTAGGTGTGCTTTGATTTGTTTCTTGCACACTAACATCACTTCGATGTCAGTGTGCTTTTCTTATTATATTAAAACTATAAATAATAATATGAATAATAAGATGATTATGAAAAAATATGATTTATCATGCTGACTCATAATTATCACCTCCTCAAACTTTATAGATTTGAGAAGCACACGACTAACATCTATTAAGGAGTGTTTAAGTCATATTAGCATAGTGAATTTAAGGATGCAAATGAGTAGTTTTAAGTTTTATAAGTACATAAAACACATATAATTTAACTTTAATTATATGTGTTTTTTTGTTTTAATTCATCAAATATTAAATATATATTAAATTTAATAGTTTACACTATATATGTAAAATTGATATATTTAATGAATCATATAATACCAAATTTGATATATTGAGAAGAAAGGGAGACGATAATATGGAAAAAAATGAAAAAGGAATATCACCAGTATTAATAGTTTTATTAGTGATAGTTGGTATATCTTTAGTAGCGTTTTGTACATGGTATGGAGTAAACTATTTTAAAGGAAAAGAAAATTCTAGTATTTATGATAGTCAAACAATAGATAATCACGAATCTGAAGTGATACATAACTCTGATGAATTTATACTTGATAGGTGGAATATAGAATATTCAGGTAATATTATAAAAATTCCATATACTAAATATTTAAAAAGTAATGAATTAATTAGCAAAATAAAAGCGGAAGTATCAGAAGTTAAAGGTTACAGTTTTGAATATAGCAATGGATTATTAACTGTAGCTGTAACTGAAGTCTTTTATGGAATTGATGAAAATAGTACTTATAAATATAAATTTACAGGTATAAATGAGAATGCTAAAAAAGTATTAATAGCTGATTGCTGTTGCGGTGGTTGTAGTTTATATGCTTTAACAGAAAACGGAAATTTGTATTATGGATCATTTAGTGAGGAAGAAGAAAAAGAAATCTCATTATCAAAAGAAAAAGAAAATATTTCAACAATTAAAACAAAAGAAGGTGGAGAACTATATTTTCTAGATAATTCTGGTGATTATTATGTGAAAGCCTATGATGAAGTTAATGAAAAAGAAATATATAAAAAAATTAATAGAGAACAACTATTTAAATATAAGCCTTTTGAAGGTAGTGATATGTATTTGGATTTAAATAACATTAAAAATAATGAACTTTATTATAATAATATAATTATTGACTCAATTATAAGCTATGATGAATCTCCTGTAACGGAAAGTCTTGTCGTAGTAATTGATAAAGACAAATATGGTTATATATTTGAAGATGGAGAATTAAAAGAAATTACCGACAAAAGAATTGTTAATATAACTACTAAAGAAGAAAAAGATGAGTGGGGAGTCATAAACGGAACAGCAATAATTGAAATTGAATAGAGCATTCTTGCTCTTTTTTAATGCATAAAAATTTGATATAATTATATCGATGCTTATGGAAGTTTTAATTGATGGAAAAAGTTATAAAGTTAATATAATTAGAAAGAATAATCGTAATACTTATCTTAGGGTTAAAAGTGATTTAGAAATATATGTAACCACTAATTATTTAATGCCTAATTTTGAGATAGAAAGATTTATAAGAGAAAATGTACCATCAATTAAAAAAATGATTGATAGGCAATTAAGAAAAAAAGAAAAAAGTGAATCTTTTTATTATTTAGGTAATAAATATGATATAGTGATATGTAATTCAATTAAGAAAGTTACTTTTGATGATGATCATGTATTTATAAATGATAAAAAGAAATTAGATAAGTTTTTAAAAGATGAAACTATTAAAGTGTTTAATGAAAGACTTAGAATAAATTATTATAAGTTTGAAGAGAATATTCCTTATCCAACTCTTAAGATAAGAAAAATGAGAGCTAAATGGGGTTATAATAAGAAAATAGGCAAAATAGTTATGCTTAATTCTGAATTAATAAAATATAGTATAGATGAAATTGATTATGTTATTATTCATGAATTATGTCACTTTTTAGAGTTTAATCATTCAAGAAATTTTTGGAAATATGTAAAAAAATATAAACCAAATTATAAAGAAAATCAAAAAGTATTAAAGGAGTAGTTATGGTAATTGAAAGTGTTCAAAATGAAAAAATAAAATATTTTAGAAAGTTAAGAGAAACTAAATATATTAAAGAATATAAAGAATTTATTGTTGAAGGAGAACATTTAGTAGAAGAAGCTATTAAGTGTGGATATGCTAAAGAGATAATTATTTTAGATGGTAAAGATTATGAAACCAATTTACCCAAACTATTTGTATCTGATAATGTATTAAAAAGTATATCATTATTAAAAACTCCTCAATACGTAATGGCTTTATGTAAGGTTATAGATAATAAAGACATAAAAGGAAATAAAATATTACTTCTTGATAATGTGTCTGATCCGGGTAATTTAGGTACTATAATAAGAAGTAGTGTTGCTTTTAATGTAGATACTATTATATTAAGTGAAGATTCAGTTAATCTTTATAATGATAAAGTAGTAAGGTCATCAGAAGGTATGATATTTAATATTAATATAATTACTATGAATTTAAGTGATGCAATTAATAAAATAAAAAGCATGGGTATAAAAGTATATGGTACTGATTTAAAAGGAAGTAAGTTCTTACATGAATTTAATAAACCATCTTCATTTGCTTTAATAGTTGGTAATGAGGGAATGGGGATGAAAAAAGAAATATTAGATTTGTGTGATGAAAAAATTAAAATAGAAATGAATAATAATTGTGAAAGTTTAAACGTTGGTGTTGCTACTTCTATTATTCTTTATAAGTGGAGTAATTATGAATAAAATTAAAATAGGTGTAATTGTAAATACTCATGGTATTAAAGGTGAAGTTAGATTAATCAGTAATTTTGATTATAAAGATAGAGTATTTAAAATAGGTAATATTCTTTATACAAAAGATAATGAAGAATTAATAATTAATAGCTATAGAAAACATAAGAATTATGACATGATTACTTTTAATGGAATAAATGATATTAAAGATGTATTAAAATATAAAGGTCAAAATGTATATTTTGATAAAGATAAATTAGAATTAAATGATAATGAATATTTAGATGATGATTTAATCGGATTAGATGTATATTTTAATAATAATCTAATAGGTAAATTAGATGATATTGAGTTAAATGCTGGTAGAAAATTATTTGTTGTATGTGGTAAATTAATACCATATAATGATAATTTTATTGAGATGATAGATTTATCTAATAATAAAATAGTCTTGAAAAATATAGAAAATTTGATATAATATAGTGTATATTTTTGGGGTGTATTATGAAAATAGATATTTTAACTCTTTTTCCTAATATGTTTGATGGTTTCTTAAATGAAAGCATCATTAAAAGGGCTAGAGAAAAGGGATTAGTTGAAATTAATATTATTAATATGAGAGATTTTACTCCATATAAAAATGGTCAAGTGGATGATTATGCTTTTGGTGGTGGATCTGGTATGGTTTTAATGTGTGAACCAGTTTATAATGCAATTAATAGTGTTAAAGATGAAAATTCTAAAGTTATTCTTACATCTCCAAGAGGTAAAAAATTTAATCAAAGTATTGCAAACAATTTAAAAAATGAAAAACATTTGATAATTGTATGTGGTCATTATGAAGGGTTTGATGAAAGAATTCTTAACTTTGTAGATGAAGAAATATCTATAGGGGATTATGTACTTACTGGAGGAGAAATACCTTCAATGGCTATAACAGATGCAATTACTAGATTAATTGATGGAGTTATAACAAAAGAAAGTCTAGATAATGAATCATTTAATGATAATTTATTAGATTATCCAGTTTATACTAAACCAAGAGAATTTATGGGTATGGAAGTACCAGAAGTATTATTAAGTGGTGATCATAAAAAAATTGATGAGTATAGACAAAGTGAAAGAATAAGATTAACTTCAAAATACAGAAAAGATCTAATGGGGTAGGTTATGAAATATATATTAGATAATAAAAGTGATAAAATTAAAAGTGTTACTGAGAATGGCTTAAATGCTTTAGAAATTAAAACTACTGGTAAAAACGCTATTAAAGCTGATAAAGTATTAATTGTTGATACTGAATTAAAAGATTTATATATTAAAAATAAAATTAATAAAAAATTAGTTGGTATTCTAGCAAAGATGCAGTATATACTTGATAACGATGAAGATGGTACCACTAATGCAACTCTAGTATTAGGAGAAATTGATAGATTAAAGGGAATTTTAATAAATAAATATAAGGAGCACTTAAAGAGAGAAGAATTCTCATATTTATTAAAAAAGTTGATGATTATAGAAGAAGAATTTAAAATTAGATATAATAGAAAACAAATATATAGAGAAATGTTAATGGAAGATTTGGACGAAATGATCGGAAGAGGCAGATAATAATTTGCCTTTTAAAATGCGACATGTCGAAAGGGGTTACAAAATGCCAAGTTATAAAACACATTCTATTCATGGTGAATTAATTTTGCCTGAAATAGATAAAAAAGTAGATATAGATAAAGAAGACTTAAAACTTTATTGTATGGGACCTGATGCAATGGTTTTAACAGACTATAAAACGTTTGACTATCAGCATTCAAATAAAACTAGAGACTTCTTTATTAATATGATAAAACTAATAAAAGAAAATAAATTATATGATAATGGTGAAATTATGTCTTTTTTGTATGGGCAAATAGATCATTTTGCTTTAGATGGTGTAATGCATCCACTTATTTACTATATGACAGAAGGTATTGAAAAAAAGCATAGAATTAAACCCCATGGATTAGTTGAAATGTGGATTGATGATTATATTGTTCAAAAATACGGAAAGAATGATAGAGCTTATTATCATAAACTTTTGATAAAAGATAATAAGTTAAAAAGAATGATAGATGAATTATATAAAAAAGTTTATGAAGTAAAACATAAAAATTTAAGTTATAATTTTGGTGCATTTGCAACAGTCATATTTGATACTATAGTACGTAGGAATATGATGGGTATTATAAAACCCATTGCTAAAGCTATTAATACTGGAGACTTTATATATAATAAGAAAATCGATAGAGTACTACCATATTTAAATTTATCAAGTGAAGTATGGTATAATCCAGAAACTGGTGAAGAGTATAAATATTCTTTTGAAGATTTATGGAAAAAATCCATGGAAGTTTCTTTAGAAACTATTTCAGATGTTGATAAATATATATATCAAGATAAACAATTAACAAATCATTTGATTCTTGATAATACATCATTTGATACTGGTTTTTCTTGTGAAAAAGGCCAGACTCTTAAATATGTAAAAAAATATAAAAGATAAATTTGTCTTTTTTTGCCTAAATACTTGTAAAAATTGTTTGTTTATGATAATATACCTTTGTTAATCCGCTTCTTATATATGTATAAGTATGATTAGAAAAACGCAGGAAGGAGTGAATATTATGAATTTAATCGAAAAGATTAATGCACGTCAATTAAAGAAAGATGTTCCTGAATTTAGAGTAGGAGACACAGTTAGAGTTGATGTTAAAATTAAAGAAGGTAAAAGAGAAAGAATTCAAGCTTTTGAGGGTGTAGTAACATCTAGAAAAGGCGGAAGTGTTACAGAAACTTTTACAGTAAGAAAGAAAACTGGTAGTGTAGGAATTAATAGAGTATTTCCATTACATAGTCCAGTAATTGAAAAAATCACCGTAGTTAAGAAGGGTAAAGTTAGAAGAGCTAAACTAAATTTCTTAAAGGGAATTAAAGGTGCATTTAAAATCAAAGAAAGAAATTAGGTTTAAACCTAATTTTTATTTAGGAGATAACATGAATAAAAAGATAAAAGAGATAATACCATATATAGTAATTATAATCACAGTAGTATTAATTAGAACATTTTTAATTACTCCAGCTAGGGTTGATGGGGAAAGTATGGAAAATACTTTATATAATGGCGAGATTGTTTTACTTAATAAAATAGATTTAAAATTAAATGGTCTTAAAAGATTTGATATAGTTGTATTTAAACAAGAAAAGGATTTACTTATTAAAAGAGTGATAGGTTTACCTGGCGAAACTGTTGAATATATAAATAATGAATTATATATAGATAATAAAAAAGTAGGTATTCCTTTTGAATTTGAAAATACAAATGATTTTAAATATGAAGTACCAGATAATGAGTATTTTGTGTTAGGGGATAACAGAGATAATTCAAAAGATAGTAGATATTTTGGAAGTGTAAAGTTAAAGAATATTAAAGGAAAAGTAAAATTTATATTATTTCCATTAAAAAGAATAGGTAAAGTTAAATAACTTTATCTTTTTGTTTGAATAAATTTTATATTTCCTTTTTCTTTTTTGCTGTTTAATAAATTGTTTTCTTCTAATAAGTATTTAACTCTTTTAGCAGTTCCAACATTTCCATCAATAATTTCACTATTTGGAAAATATTTTTGAATTTTATTTTTAATAATTGGATAATGGGTACATCCAAGAACAATTGAATCAATATTATAATCTTTATACTTAATTAAATTTATATTTAATATTTCATCAATTTTCTTTTTATCATTTATTTCAATCGCATTAGCTAGTCCTTCACAAGGTAATAGATAAATATTTTGATTATTCTTTTTATTTTTATTTATTAATTCTTTTGTTCTTTTAGAAGATATAGTATTAGGAGTAGCCATTAAAAGAATATTTTTATAATTATTATCACAAGCAACTTTAACAGCTGGCTCAACACCAACAAATATAATATTCGGATAATCTTTCCTTAATGTTTTTATAAATTTTGTTGTTACAGTATTACAAGCAATTACAATTAATTTAATATCATACTTTAATAACTCATTTACAATATTATGTACAATTATATTTAATTCTTTTTTATTTTTTTCTCCAAAAGGATTATTTTTTGAATCTGCATAATAAATATAATCTTCATTAGGAAGAAGTTTTATAATTTCTTTTAAAGTTGTAAGTCCTCCAATACCGGAATCAAAAACACCAATTTTACTATTCATAGTAAATATTATACATTATTTCTTCATTAAATACTAATTTATGATATAATAAACTAGGAGAGTATAAAATGAAGAGAGTATTAAAATATTTATTGTTTACAATAGTGCTTAGTTTTGGCGCTTTAATAAACACAAAAGCATTAGATGAGATGGGGAATGCCCACGGAATATGCCCAAATGTCAATTATTATAGGGCAAATGAAGATGGAACTTTAAATTATAATGTTTATTTATTCTTAACAATGCATTCCAACCATTATATTACTGTTTCATTAAGTGATTTAGAAATAGGGTCATTGCATATGTTTTGGGATGGTGAGTTTAACTACGTTCACCAGGTAGAGAAAAATTATAGTGGAGATTGTGCCAACTGGATTAGAATTAATGGATATTGCTATGTAAAAGATAAAGACAATTTTGATTTTTCTTCAATAAAAAATGGAAAGTGTTCATCTAAAGTAACCGGAGAGGGAAATGGCGAGCAAGTTAAAGTTCCCGATGGAGTTGGAGCTTTTGGAATTTGCAATGACACTAAATATTATAAAGTTAATAAAGATGGAGCTCTGGATTCTAAACTATATATATTGTTAGAATATAATCAAGTAGAGGATTGGGAGGGACATGGTATGCTTGCTCATAGTTATGAGGAAGGCGGTACTGGTGGAGGTGGAGACCCAGAGTACTATTTTAAAAAACAATACTTTCCGGATGATGGAGTATCAGATAGAGTAGAGTCTGATTATGAAGGATTATGCGCTAACTGGATTAGATGGGAAGGCTCTTGTTATGTAAAAGATAAAGACAAAATTGATTTATCAGCATTAAGTAATAATGTATGTTTATCAATTTCATCAAATCCACCAAACCCATCAAATCCCGAACCAGAGCAAAGCAGATTATCAGAGCCAACCACTCCTGATAGCCATGAAGAAGAAGTGTTAAACGTGGTATATATAGTTGGTATGATACTTTTGATTATTAGAATAGTTGTGCCAATACTATTAATAGTCATGGTAAGTATTGATTTAATTAAAGCCATGACATCAAAAGATGAAGCATCTATGAAACCTATAATTAAAGCTACAATTTTGAAAGTAATATCAGCAATAATAATATTCTTAATACCAACGCTAGTCGCAATGCTGATGAGACTTGTAAATCAAGGCGCTTTATGGAATCAATATGCAACATGTATACAACATCCGACAACTTGTAATACTCATCTTTGGGAAGGAATTCAATAAAAAATTAAGAATATACTTTTTAGTATATTCTTTTATGTTATAATGAAGTTGGTGATATTATGAATAAAATAAAAGAATTATTGAAAGATGAAAATAGTGTATTAGTATTTGATATTGATGGGGTACTTGCTCTTTTAGAATTTGGTGAATATAATCATTATTATGCTTCTGATGAAGATTGGGATGCATTTGTAAATGAAGATAATAATTTATATACTGAAGACAAAGTTAGTAAAAAGATGCAAGAGTTTTTAAAAAATGTTGATAAAAATAGGGTATATGTTATAACGGCTATCGGAGTTAATAAAGAAGGTACTTATAAAAAAGATTTTGTTGAAAAATATTATGGTATAAATCCCTCTAATGTTTATTATGTTGATAGAAGTACTAGTAAAATAGATAATCTTAACCGAATAAGAAGTATGCATCCGGAAATAGAGGATTATCAATTAATAATGATTGATGATACACCAGATGTTTTAACTGAGATACAAAATAATACAAAATATTCAACCGCTCATATAAGTTCTTTTTTTGATATATAGTTATGATATAATGATTTCGGGAGGTTTAATATGTTAAAAAAGACTAATATAAAATACATGATAATATTAGCTACAGGGTTCTTTTGGTGTAGTTCACTTTATTTAACTCAAGAGCAATATTTAGCAAAATATGCGACTGATAGTTTTGTAAATGTTGTTGAACTGTTATTTGGAAGTTTATCTATGGCTTTAGGTATATTAATGTTTGGATTAGTATATAGGAAAAGCAGTAATGCTGCAAAGAACACATATATAATATCTATGTTATTATCTATTGTATCAATGATTTCATTCTTTGCTACAAAGAATATATATTTAATGAGTGTCTGCATGTGTTTAACTTGCTTTTTAGGAACTGCTGGTTTTGGAGCGGGATATCATTTTTCTTTATTAGCAAGTAATGTAGAAAAAGAATATAGAGGCAGAGTATTCGCAATAGGCTATGGACTTGGATCAATCGGTACTTATTTACTTATATTGTTACCAGAGAGTTTTTATTCTTCAATTAATTCATTACAATTATATATACCAATAGTATTAATTAACTTATTTTTAGTTATGAAGAAAACAAGTTTAATGCAAGTAAAAGAAGAAAAGAGTACAACTAGTTTTAAAAATTATTTTTTAAGATTATCAATAATAGTTATTACAATGTCGCTTTTATCAGCATTATCTACTGATGCTATTGCAATTTACACAATTAATGTTTCTGGTGGCTATGGTTCTACAAGATTATATTATTGTTTAGGATTACTTGTAGCTGGATTCTTAGCGGATAAAAAGAATAGTTTATTTGAAATATTAACCATTGTAAGTTTTGTATTCTCATTACTTTCAATTATATTATTAAAAGACGGATATTCAATAGGTTTAATAGCCGGGCTATCTTACACATTTGTTGCTTTCTTTGTATTATTTAGAACAATGTCATTTGTAAACATTTCAGATAATAAAAAGAATATGATTTGGGTTTCAGCATTCGGATTAATGTATTCTAGAATAATGGAAGGACTAATGGTTTTATTTGAAGATAAGCTTATAAATAACTATACAATGTTAATTGTTGTAATAACTATATTTTTATCACTCGTAATAATTATATATTTCTTATTATATTTTCAAAATAATAAAGCATCTGAAAATGATGTTGTAAAAAATATATCGATAAAATATAAACTTGGTTCTCAAGAAGAAAAAGTTTTAAACTTGTTAATACAAGGCTTGAGTAATCAAGAAATAGCTGATAAATTATTTGTTTCAGTAAATACAATTAGGAATCATGCGGCAAGCATTTATAAAAAGACTGGTATGAAAAAGAAGGAACTAAAAGAAAAGTGCTTCTATAAGACTAACTAGTCTTTTTGTTTTACACTAGTCTTTTTTTAGTCCTTCATATTCGATGTTTTTTATGATAAGTTTGATAATGAAAGGTAGAGGATTTTATGAAGTTTAAGACAAAAAAGAATTTAGCGAGACTATCAATAGTATTTGTGATAGCTTTAGTGTTTACGTTTGCTTTTAATATTATTGATGTATTCTCACAAGAATATGGAGAAGGGGATTATTGCTTGCATGTAAATTTTGATCAATTTGAAAATGGCTTTTCCATGGATAACATTCATAGTGTTACAGTAAATGATAATCCGTGGACATCAATTGATGATTTATACAATGCTAGTCCTGTTAATGGAAACTTGTGGACAATAAAAATAGTTGCTGGTATGAATGGTGATTATTATCCAGATATTTCATTTGCGGGTGGATCACTTATTGAAAATCCAGATGATCCAAATGATAATGGTTACATATTGTATACTGCTATACCTAATCCAGATGATACAGAAGCACCAGATGATGATTTCTTATTAACAATTGTCGTAAAAGACACTTGGACTGGCAAAGGAGATAAAACTCAACAAGTAGGTCAATGTGGATATTGGGGAATAACAATCAAAGAAGGACCTCCAATTACAAATCCAGTACACAATGTAACTAGTAATGTAACTATTAATATTATTGGTTCTGAATTAGAATATCACTATGTTGAAAATTCAGATGATGCCGATGTTACATATTTTAAATTTGATATTAATGGTGGAACAGGTGAAGGTCAAGGCGATGAAAACCTAGTACCATTTAGATTTAATAATGCAGAATATCATTATAATAACAATCAACCACCAAAAAATGTAGATAGCGTAAATACAATTAATCCAATTGAATACACTTACAGATATAATGATACTGGTTATGTTGAATTTTGTGTAAACGGTGGCGGAACAGATGAATATACAAGCATTAAAATTAATAATGTAGAATATTCACAATACGCCCCACATACACAACAAGATTATTGGGAACATTATGATGGATATGCTCAAATGTTCTGTATTCCAAATGTACCATATAGTACATCATATCATGTAGAGGTTCACGGAGAACAAACTTCTGATGATAATAAAATTCCAGGATTTGGATGGAGCTATTTAAATGCAGAAAGAAGTCCTGATATAGAAGTAGAAGGAAACTTCGCACATGGTAGACTTGAATTTGTTAGTGCAAGTATTACTATTGATAATCAAAATTTAGTATTTAATAGTGAATCAGCATTCAATAATTATAGATATCATGATTCAGAACATGGAAGTATACTTCATTTTGATTCTGGAAATAAAGAGTATCCTGAAGAAAATCGTAGATTAGCTTGGGGAGAAGCTCATATGCCATTTGGTACTACTTTGAGAGTACGTATAGTACCAGATGAGGGATATCAATTAACAGGTCTTACTGTTAGTCCAAATGGATTTCAGGCAACAGAAACTCCTGGGGAATATGAATTAACATTAAATAGAACAAATCTTTCATATAGTGACGATTTAAATCAGTTCGACTTGAATCCAACATTTACTCAACTAGGAGCTGAAGTAAGAGCTGATTCTGTAAATGTTAGATCAGGTGTTATAGAGACTAATCAAGCAGTTGAAAACGGAACTTTAAAATTAGAAGTAAATGATACAGTAAGTATGTCTCCAGAAAGATTAGAAAGTTTTGAAAATAAAGCTGAAGAAGAAGGATATGAAATTGAAAACTATTTAGATATATCTTTATATAATGCAATATATAAAGGCGGTAAAAAGGATAGTAATGATAATTATTTATCTTGGGATACAGAAGTTAACAATTTAAGTGAAGATGCAAGAATTACTCTTGAACTTGAAAATAACATGGAAGGAAAAGAAGTTGTTTTAATCCATGAAAGACGTGATAACGAAAATTATGAGTATGAAGTAATTCCTGTAAATTATAATTCAGAGAACAATTCAATTGAATTTGAAACAAGAAGTTTCTCTGATTATGCAGTAGCTGTTAGAGATGCTGAACCAGGAGAAAATCATCAAGTAGAAATGGTTACGGTAGAATTTAATACAACAGGTGGAAGTCCAATTGAACCAGTAGAAATTGAAAAAGGTTCTACAGTTTCAAGACCAGAAGATCCAACAAATGGAGATAAGATATTTAGTGGTTGGTATGAAGATGAAGATTGTGAAAGACCATTTAACTTTGAATCAGCTATAGATGGAGATATTACTTTATATGCTAAATGGTTAGAACCAGAAAACACAGAAGATTATGAAGTACCTGATGAAAATGGTAATGTAATACTATTCACTGAGGAAAAAGATCATACATTCCATTTGTTTATTACTGATTACTTAGCTTATTCTAAAGAAGAAGTAATGGCTGGAGCCGGAATTACATCTGAAGATTATGATATGGTATTTGGTGGTTTAAGAGAAGGAACTAAAAAATATGGTGATTTGTTATCTTTCTATGAAATAGAAGTTAAAGATGAAAATGATCATCCATTAGAGCAAGCATCATTTACATTAAAGATTAAGATGACTGATAAGATGAAAAAATATAATACATTTAAGTTATTCTATGTAAATGAAGACTTTAGTGTTGGATCCCCAATAACTCTTGAAAAAGAAGGAGACTTCTTAGTTGCTCATTTAAATCATTTAAGTCTTTACACATTAGTAGGAAGCAATACATCGAATGTTCCAGGAACAGGTGATAATATATTTACTTGGGTAAGTTTACTTTTAATATCAACTACTGGAATGGTTTTAGCGGTATTTATGTATAAAAAACTAAGACCTAAAAAGGTTAACTAATATTAATAAACAAAGATAGATTTATAAAAAATCTATCTTTTTTATGATATAATTTTATTAGAGTTAAAAAAACAATAAGGAGTAATTTATGGAAAAACTAACTAAGGAAGAAATAGAAGGTATAGGAAAGAGAATGTTTTTAGAAAGCGATGTAATCGCTAATCACGGAACATCTATTAAAAATGGGATGAGTATTCTTGAAACTGGTTTTAATTTTAATAGAACAAGTATGGTTGTAGAGAAAGATAATGATGTTTTAAAATTATGTACTTATGGGTGGAAAGAAAATGAAATAGGTGATTCTTCAAATGTTATAATAAGCGTTCCTAAATCGTTTTTTAAGCAATTGCTTGGATTTGATGATAAAGAATATTCTGAATGGATTAACAATTGTAAAAAAGATGGAAATGAAGAATTATTAATAAATAGTGTTTGCGATATGGAAATTAATGGACCAATAATTAAAGCAACATTGCCTAGAGAATTCATAAGAGGTATGTTTGTTTATACAGACAATGTAAATTTTTATTCTTTTCTTGATGATAGAGAAAAAGCAATGGAACACTTAGCGTATGTTGATAATCCAAATTTTTTTGAAAATTTGGATAAAGAGACTCAAAAAGCATTTGTGGATGAAATGCGTAAAAAAATGTTTCCTGATAATAATAAATCAAAATAAAGGAGAATATTATGAGAAAAAAATTAATTTTATTTGACTGGGGAAATATAGTTGAATCACATACTACTGGGTACTCTTGTTATGATGCATTTAATGATTTATTTCTAGAATGCGGTTATAAAGGCAATGAAAATGTATTTAATCTTTTAGGAAAATATAAACTTGCTTGTATACAAAATGATGATGAATTTGAAAAAGTATATAAAATGATGTCAAAAGAATTTAATTTAAATAAAACATATCAAGAATTTGTAGATATTTATAAAAGAGTATTTGATAAAATAGACTATTATAAAGAAGTCGCAGAATATGAAGTGTCTTTAAAAGATAGATGTTATATTGGAATATTATCAGATTTAACTATGTTTGATAAAGAAAGATTAAATAGGCAAGTGAATTTGTCAAACTATGATTATGTATTTTTATCATTTGAATATGGGTTAAAGAAATCAAATATAGAGTTCTTTAATAGAATTCAAAATAAACTACCATTTAAGCCACAAGATATTCTATTTATTGATGATAGAAAAGAGAATACTGAAATGGCTTTAAAATTAGGATGGAATGTATTTCAAACAACTGGATTAGAGCTAAACAAAATAAAACAAAGATGTGAAGATTTTTTGGGCAGAGGTGATCATTATTAAAAATATAATATTTGATTTAGGTGGTGTCATTTTAAAAGGCGAACCAATTTCAGTTTTAAAAAATATTAAAGTTGATGATAAAACTTATAACAATTTAAAAATTTATTTTGATGATTGGAAAGATCTTAATTTGGGGAACGAATCACTAGAAGAGAAGTTTAATAAATGTAGTTTCCCAAAAGAAATTGAAAAAGAATATAAAAATATTTTATTAAATTATTATAAATATAGAGAATTTAATAAAGATTTAATTAATTTAATAAATAAGTTAAAAGATAATAACTATAATGTATATATTCTATCAGATAATTCTAAAGAGTGTTTAGAATATTATAAGAATCATAAAATATTTAAAAACATAGATGGATGGGTATTATCATGTGAATATAATACTTGTAAATGTGATGGAAAATTATTTGATATAATAATTAAAAAATTTAATTTAAACCCTAGTGAATCTTATTTTATTGATAATAGTATAGATAATATAAAAGAGTCAATAAAGCACGGTATTAAAGGATACGTTTTTAATGAAGAAGAAGATATTAATAAATTATATAATGATATGAGAGATAACGATATTAATATTTAATCAAATATAAAAGAAATAAATTTTGAGATATCTGAGATTGAAAATGTCAGAGCTTTTTAGATTTGTGATAAAATGGAGTTGAATTAAATGAACAAAACTAATATGAATTTGGTACTGACAATTTAGTCTAGTATTTATAATTAAAGGAGAAAAAAATGGAAAAAATATTTAACAAATTGGTAAGGGATAATATACCAGATATAATTGCAAATAATGGTGAAGAATCAGTTACGAGAGTGTTAGAAGATAAAAAATACAAACTTGAGTTATATAAAAAATTATTGGAAGAAGCAAATGAGGTTATAAACTCAAAAAGTCCTGATGAAACTATTGAAGAGCTTGCAGATGTATTAGAAATATTAAGAGCCATTGCTAAATTAAATGGAAAAGAGTTAGATGATATTATAGAAGTGGCAGATCAGAAAAAATCAAAACGTGGTGGATTTGAAAAACGTATTTTTTTAGAAAAAACATATAAAAAATAGGTATATTTTTAATAGATATTATATTTTGACCACCATATCCAAGAATATAAAAAAGACTTAAAAATGGACGAAACTATACTAAATTTCGTCTTTTTTATGCTATAATTGATTAGAAACGGAGTGATTCCTATGGATAATAAAACAAACATCAACTGGTATCCTGGTCATATGGCTAAAACTAAAAGGGAGATAAAAGAATTAATAGATACTATTGATATAGTAATATCTTTGGTTGATGCTAGAGTTCCTATTAGTTCATATATTAAGGATTTAAATGAATTTATTAAAGATAAAAAAGTTATTATTGTTTTTAATAAATATGATTTATGTGATAAGAATAAAACTAATGAATTTATTAAGTATTATGAAAATAAGTATTTTAAAGTAGTTACTTGTGATTCTAAGAATAGTAATGATTATAAAAAGATTATTAATGCTTGTGAAGATTTAATGAGTGATATAAATATTAAAAGAAAAGAAAAAGGGTTATTACCCAAGAAAGCTAAGTGTTTAATAATTGGAGTTCCTAATGTTGGGAAGAGTACTTTAATTAATAAAATAGTTGGTAAAAAAGTAGCTAATGTCGGTAATAAACCTGGGGTTACTAAAAATTTAAGTACTCTTAGAATAAATGATAAAATTGATTTAGTTGATAGTCCTGGAATACTATGGCCTAAACTTGATAATGATGATGTTGCTTTAAATCTTGCTAGTATGGGTATTATTAAAGAAGAAATACTTCCTATTGATAAAGTAGCTGTTCATATATTAAAGAAATTAGATGAATCATATAAAGATATATTATTTAAAGAACTTGGTATAAAAGAATTTGATATTGATGATATAGTTAATATGTATGAAATAATATCTAAATATAAGAATATTCCATTTAAAGATGGCGAAGCAGATTATGACAGGGTAAGTACTTTAATATTAAATTTAATTAAAAATGAAACTATTAAAAATATAACTTTTGATTAAAAGGAGAGTAAAATATGGAAAAATTATTAGATAAACTTGTAAATATAGGAATAGAATATGGGAGTAAATTGTTTGTAGCATTATTAATTTTATTAATTGGAAGTAGATTAATTAAGGTATTAGATAAATTTTTAAAAAGAGAAAACAGCTTTTCTAAAATAGATGTTAGTGTTAAAGATTTCTTAATTAGTTTTATTAGTATCTCACTAAAAATATTATTATTTGTAACTGTATTGGGTGTTTTAGGAATACCAATGACATCTTTAATAACAATACTAGGTTCTGCTGCAGTTGCAATTGGTCTTGCATTACAAGGAGGACTTTCTAATTTAGCTGGTGGTTTAATGATACTTATATTTAAACCATTTAAAGTAGGAGATTATATTGAGGCAAACGGTAAAGAAGGAACTGTTAAGTCAATATCTTTATTCTATACTTCAATAACGACTATTGATAATAAAGTTATACAACTTCCAAATGGTAATTTAACTAATACAGCAATTACTAACTACACGATGAATAAAAAAAGATCATTAGATGTTATAATATCAGTTTCATATAATTCTGATATAGAAAAAGTAAAAAAAGTAATAACAGACACATTAAATAGTATTGATACAATTATTAAAGAAGAACCAATGCTAGTAAGACTTAAGACTCATAATTCTTCATCTTTAGATTTTGTAGTAAGAGCTTGGATTAATACAGTTGATTATTGGCCTACATATTATGACTTTATGGAAAAAGTTAAAAAGAATTTAGATAAAAATAAAATTGAAATACCTTATCAACAAATGGATGTGCACATTACTAAGTAATGTGCTTTTTTGCGTTTTACTTGACATTTCTTTACACTTGTGCTATAATTATACCAGTTTTAAAGGGGGATAAATAAAATGAGTTTTTCAAAGAAAAGAGAGAAAGAAAAAATTGCAAAAATACAAGAAAAGAGAACACAAGAATCAGCACGTGCAAAAGAGATAAAAAGAATCATCTACGAATGTGCTAGTGACATTTCATCAAAATATGGATTATCAGAAACTTCACGTAAGAACATAGTTGGAGTAATTCACGAAGACACAAAAGCCGCAAGTGAATTACCATTAAGAATAACTTTTACTATTAGTACATTAGAAAAATATGGTTATTCTAGAGAAGAAGCTATTAGTATTATTGATGCAAACTTCTCATTATTAAGACAAACACCAACTGGTTTGATTCATTGTTTAGCTATAGCTAATCAATATGGATTTGATGAAGAATATTTAGTTAATAACCATCAATATTCAGATATAAAAGAAAAAGAATTATATTCTTTAACTGAAGAATTAAAATCTAATGGTGTTAAACCAACATTAGAAAATGTTTCAGAATTCTATAGACAAGTTAAAAAAGATGGTAAAAAAGGTGAGCTTAATAGATTACATCCATTAAGTCCAAAAACAATTTTCATCTATCGTGCATTATACGATAAAAATATGAAACAAGAACAAATAGTTAGAACAAAATAAGTGTGAAAACACTTATTTTTTATTGTATAATAAATTCATGGAAATGTTGAAGTTTGAAAAAAAATTATATAAAAAAGGGTATACTTTAATAGGAGGAATAGATGAAGTAGGCAGAGGTCCTTTAATAGGACCTGTTGTTGCTTCTTGTGTTATACTTCCAAAGAATTTTTATCATGAGAATATAAAAGATTCTAAAAAACTATCCGAAAAGAAAAGAGAAGAATTATATGATGTTATAACAAAAAATGCTATTGACATAGGGATAGGCATAGTTGACTCTAAAAGAATAGATGAGATAAATATATATGAAGCCACAAAAGAAGCAATGTTAATGGCTGTTAATAATTTAAAGGTAAAACCAGAATATTTATTAATTGATGCAATGAAATTAAATACAGATATTCCTTATGAAGCAATTATAAAAGGAGATGCTAAAAGCGAGTCAATTGCAGCAGCTTCTATAATAGCAAAAGTAACAAGAGATAGAATGTTAATAGAACTTGATAAAAAGTATCCAATGTATAATTTTAAAAAGAACAAAGGATATGGAACGAAAGAGCACATTGAAGCAATCAATAAATATGGAGTTCTTGAAAGTCATAGAAGAAGTTTTAAGCCAGTAAGTGATGCTTTATTAAAAGAGCATATATAATTATTTGATATAGAATTATAAATGTGTTATATTATTTATATAATAGGAGAGTGTTATGAAGAGCATTAAAAAGATTTTATTATCATTTATAACATTTTTTGTTTTGAGTCCAATATTTTTGGCAGCGGATTTAACTTATGTTAAAGATGCAACCAGTGCGAAATTTGATTCGGTATTTCAAAATAATGATGATGTTATATTTATATTAAATGATAAACTTACTATGCAGGAAGTATATAAAAATAGAGGTATCACAACAACCGGAGATATTAGTGTAGTTAAAAATAAAGCATATACTAAAAAACAAATGTTAGATGGTACTTTTGAATCCGAAAGAACTGCTGAAGGAATCTATTCTTATCGTGGAATTGAAAATGATTTACCTGTTTTGGTTTATTCAAAACCAATATTAGAAGCTGGTGAATATAATGTAGAAGGTACCGCCACTTTCAAATTTAAAGAGGCCGTTATTGATAACGCGGGAAACAAATACGATTTACATATGTTAATTGATAACATTACTATAAAATCTACAAGAGTAACAACAAAGCCAATAATTCTTTTGGGTAATTATGATAAATCTAATAGTATATGGTATAAAGTATATTTTGCATTGCAAGAAAGAAGTGCATCCGCATATGAAAGTACATTAAATTCTGGAGATTATAAAGATGACGATTACGTAACCATGGATTTAGATTCATTTACTGGAGTGGGTGTTAGTTATGATTCAAAATTTTATGTCACTAAAGCTAATACAAATGAATTAGTAAATAAAGAAATGATATTAATTTTTAAAGATATTGATCAACCAGATAGAACAAATTCAAATAAATATTTTAATGATGATAACACTCCGTCTTCTTATGCTGAAGGGATTATACTAAAAGAAGGAATTATAGGGGATGTCCATTTATCTATTAACAGTATTATTAATGTATCAGATACTTCTTTTGGATCAAATACAAAATATATAGGTACTGCTGGTACGAGTATTGAAACAATAAAGTCTTCAATTATGTTAAAGGTTAATTCTGCTGGATTTAAGATTAATTGGTCAGGTTCTAACTGTGGAACTCAAATCGGATTATTAGATATATTAAAAGTAGAGACAAGATTTATTGGTGAGCACACTGATGAATCAAACTATATAACACCTACAGATAATGCTATAATTCATGGTAATGATAAAACAATTGAAGTAATTCCTGGAGAAGAATATTCTATAAAAAGAGTATTAATTGATGGAGAAGAAATAGATTTAGATGAATTAGAGTATGATGAAGAAACCAACACATATACATATACTTTTGAGAGTATTGAAGATAACCATTTGTTTGAGTGTGAATTACTTCACAAACAATATTTAATTCATTATGACTCAAATGGTGGTACTGGTACTATGGATGATACTGTTGCTAAATATGATGAGACAGTAAAGTTATCTAAAAATAAATTTGAAAAACAAGATAATACCTTTACCGGATGGAAAGTATACGCAAAAAAGAATAATGAGTTAATACTTTTAAAAGATGGTGTTAAAGATTTAATCTTAGAAGATGAAGACTCATTTACAAACAACTATGAAGATGGATATACTAAGATAGTTTTAGTTGCTCAATGGGTGTCAAATCCTCATACTGGTAGAATATCAGCATTAGTGATATACTCATTTTTGATTGTTAGTTTATTATCATTATTTATACTTTATAAAAGAGGACAAATAATTAAAAATTAAGCACTAAAGGTGCTTAATTTTTATTTGAAAGTAAATATAAAAATAAATAGAAATATGTAGTAAATCATGTTATAATTTAGAAGGAAAGAGGTATATTATGAAAATTTTAAGTATTAATGCAGGAAGTTCATCTTTAAAATACACTTTATTTGAGATGCCAGAAGAAAAAGTTTTGGTTTCAGGTGTATTTGAAAGAATAGGCATGGAAAAAAGTATGTATTCAATCAAAATTAATGGTGAAAAGAGTGTTATTGAAACACCTTTAGCTGACCATAAGCAAGCCTTTGAAATTTTGATTAATGAATTAATTAAAAATAACATTGTTGAAAGTTTAGATGAAATAAAAGGAATAGGTCATAGAGTTGCTCATGGTGGATCTTATTTTGATAAGACTGTCATAGTTGATGAAGATGTTATTGGCAAAGTGGAAGAATTAATAGCTTTAGCACCACTTCATAATGGACCAGCTGTAACTGGTATAAGAGCTGCTCAAAGCGTTATTCCAAATGCAGTAAACACAGTCGTGTTTGATACAGCATTTCATCAAACAATGCCAGAAGAAAATTATTTATATGCAGTTCCTTATGAATGGTGTAAGGATTATAAAATCAGAAGATATGGTATGCATGGAACATCTCATAAGTATGTAGCAAGTTATGCTAATAAATTATTAGGTAGAATGGACACTAAATTAATTACTTGCCATATTGGAAATGGAGCAAGTATTTCAGCAGTTAAAGATGGTAAATGTATAAACACATCAATGGGACTTACTCCTAATGCTGGTCTTATTATGGGAACACGTTCAGGTGACATTGATGCTTCAATAGTTCCTTATATGATAAAACAATTAAATTTATCAGGAGATGAAATAGACACTATCTTAAATAAAAAGAGTGGTTTACTTGGAATAAGTGGAGTAAGTTCTGATTCAAGAGATATTGAAGAGGGGATTTATGCTGGTAATGAAAGATGTGTTCTTGCTCAAAAAATGTATGTAAGAAGAATAATAGACTATATAGCTAAATACTATGTTGAGCTAGAAGGCTGTGATGCAATTATATTTACAGCAGGTGTTGGTGAGAATTCAATCCATACTAGAAAAGAAGTGGTAAATGGCTTGTCAGTTTTAGGTGTAAAACTTGATGAAGAAGCAAATAACTGTAGAGGAAAAGTTCAAAAAATTTCCACAGATGATTCATCTATACCAGTATATGTAATACCTACAGATGAAGAATTAATGATAGCAAGAGATACATTTAATTTAATATAGCCATAAAAAGAAGTAGAAAGGGTTAGTAAATGATAACCATAAGTAAAAAGATTTATAATGAAATAAAAAAATATAATATTATCTATATTGCAAGGCATATAGGGCCAGATCCTGATGCAATGGGTAGCCAAATGGGACTTAAAGAATCAATTTCTATAACTTTCCCAAGTAAAAAAGTATATGCAGTTGGTTCATCGGTTGCAAGGTTCAAATATTTCGGAAAGTTAGATAAAGTAGATAAATATGATTATGAGAATGCACTCTTAATCTGTGTTGATGTACCTGATTTTAAAAGAGTAGATATTCCATATGTTGAAAGATTTAAAAATATAATTAAAATTGATCATCATCCATTTGTAGATAAATTTGGAGATATTGAATATATTGATACAGGTGTTACTAGTGCATCCGAACTAGTATTAAGGGTTATATCCGATACTAGACTTAAAATGAATAAATCTACAGCTGAAAATTTGTTTATTGGTATTATGTCAGATTCAAATAGATTAATGTTTTCGCCCGCTGGTTATAAACAATTTTATTTAATTTCAGAACTCATATACAAATACAAATTAGATATACAAGATTTATATTCAAAATTATACAAAAGGCCATTATCAGAAGTTAGACTTATGGGATATATTGCATCTAATTTAAAAGTAACAAAGAATAAATTTGCTTTTATAGAATTAGAAGAAGATATAATTAATTCTTTAAAAGCTGATGTATCAAGCGCATCTAATATGATAAATGAGTTTAATAATATTGATGAAATACTTGTATGGATGTTTATATCAAGAGATGAAAAAAATGATATGTTTAGAATAAATATCAGAAGTAGAGGACCATATATTAATGAAGTGGCTTCTAAATATAATGGTGGTGGTCATAAATACGCTTCTGGTGTAAGAACTAAAAATAGAGAAGATATTGAACTTATTGAAAATGACCTTGATGAATTATGTAAAAAGTACATTAAAGATAATGAATAAAGGCAAATTTGCCTTTTTTTATTTTATTGTATATAATACTAACAAGGAAGTGAAAAAATGGAAGTAACTAAAGTATGTGAACCTATAACGGCTGTTAGAGTAAGTCAATATCCTGAAGATAAGAAAAATGAGTTTTTATTAGTTGGAAGAAGTAATGTAGGTAAAAGTAGTTTTATAAATACAATAGTTAATAGAAAAAACTTTGCAAGAATTAGTGCTAAGCCAGGTAAGACTCAAACGTTAAATTTCTATTTATGTAATAATTCTTTTTATATAATAGATGCTCCTGGTTATGGTTATGCATCAGTATCTAAAGAAATGCAACAAAAATTTGGGATGATGATTGAAGAATATTTAAAAGGTAGACCAAATTTAAAACATGTCTTCTTATTAGTAGATTATAGACATAAACCAACAGAAGATGATATTTTAATGTATAATTTTTTAAAATATTATAATGTTCCAGTTACAGTTGTTTGTACTAAATATGATAAAGTTAATAAGTCTTTAAGGGATAAACAAGATAAATTAATAAGAGATAGTTTTAATTTATCTTTAGGTGATGAAATAATAAATTTCTCCAGTTTATCAAAGGTTGGAAAACCTAGAATATATGAAATAATAGATAGTTATGAAAATATAGAAAATTTTGAAGAATAATTTCTTCAATTTTTTTTACGAAATTAATCTTTAAGAAAACTATGTTTTTTGGTATAATATTCGCGAAGAGGTGAGACCATGAAACAAACCGTTGCTATTTTAGGAAGACCAAATGTAGGTAAGAGTAGCTTATTTAATAGGATAGTTGGTAAAAAAATATCTATTATTGAAGATACTCCGGGTGTTACAAGAGATAGAATTTGTTCTAATGCAAGTTATAATAATAAAGATTTTTATTTAATTGATACCGGGGGTATTGATTATAATAAAGAAGGTTTTAACGCTGAAATAAAAGTTCAAGTTGAGATTGCTATAGAAGAAGCAAATGTTATTATATTTGTTGTTGATGGCAAAGAAGGTCTTACTTCAAATGATTTGTTGATCAGAGATATGTTAAAAAGAAGCGGTAAGAAGGTAATAGTTGCCATTAATAAAACTGATTCTAAAAAATCAGAAGACAACATATATGAATTTTATTCCCTTGGTTTTGATGATTATGTAAGCGTAAGTGCCGAACATGGTTATGGTACTAGCGAACTTTTGGATATAGTCACTTCTAATTTAAAAGAAGAAGGAATGATAGAAGAAAACGATAATCTGAAATTTTGTTTAGTTGGAAGGCCAAATGTAGGTAAAAGTAGTTTAGTAAATTCTTTATTAAATGAAGAAAGAGTAATAGTATCTGATATATCTGGTACAACAAGAGATGCAATTGATACAGAGTTTACTTATGAAAAGCAAAAATACACTTTAATTGATACAGCAGGTCTTAGAAAAAAGGGTAAGATATTCGAAGCAGTTGAAAAATATAGTTTACTTAGGACTTTAAAAGCAATTGATAGATCTGATGTATGTATGTTAGTGCTTGATGCATCTACAGGTATACTTGAACATGACAAACATATAGCATCTTATATTCTTGATGCTGGTAAAGCTATAGTAATAGTTGTTAATAAATGGGATGTTGTTGAAAATAAAGATAGCGAAATGAAAGAATGGAAAAAGATGCTCGAGCATGAATTCCAATTTATTCCATATGCAAAAATAGTATTTTTAAGTGCACTCACTAAAAAAAGGATTCATACATTAATGCCAGAAGTATTAAGTGCATATTCTAATACGACTAAAATGGTGGAGCCAGATATAATAAATGAAATAATAAGAGATGCATATATTGAAAATCCTCCTGCTGTAATTAAAGGCAAAAAATTAAAAATATATTATGCATCACAAGTATCAAGTAAACCACCTAGAATAGATATTGAAGTAAATACTAAAAGTTCAGTTCATTTTTCTTATAAAAGGTATTTAGAAAATAGAATAAGAGAAAATATTGATTTTACCGGAACTCCAATTCAAATAGTATTTAAAAACAAAGGCGAATAACCTTTGTTTTGTTTTTGCATATAATACATTAGGTGATAATATGAAAGATGATTTATTTGATAAAATTGAATCAAAAACTAATGTTAGCAAAGAAACTATACTTTCTTTAGCTAGTAAATTACAAGCCGGAAATTTTAAGGATGAAAACACCTTAAAAGAAATAATCCACGAAATAAGTAATATTACTGGTAAAGAAGTAAGCGAGGAGAAAGAGCAAAAAATTATTAGTATGATTCAAAATGATAAGGTACCAACTAATATGGAGAAATATATTGATTAATGTATAAATTCTTTCTTTAATTTACCACTATTCCAAAGAATGTTATAGTATCTATTATTAATAACTAAATCAAACTCTCCAATGTATTCATATACATCAGGGTTAAAACTTAATTTAAAATCATTAAGTTTTTTGTATGGATTATTTTCAGTAAAATTACCTGATATTCCATTTAAATCAAAAAATGAATAATTAAGTTTTTTATAATAATTAGCTATACTATAATATAAAAAGTATTTATAGTTCAAATTAGGGAATTTAGAATCTATTCCACTTATAACAAGATTTATTTTACTAGTGTTTTTATCTTTTATAATTAAAGCTCCACCAATTATTTCTTTCTTAGCACCAGTTTTTAATCTTTGAGTAACTAAATTTATTTTTTCTTCTAATTCACTTATCTTTTTATCTGATTTAACTTTTTCAGTATATAAATCATTACTTAATGGGTTTCTAGAAAATTGATAATTTATTTTTTCATTTTCTATAGTAAGTTCTTCATACTTCTTTTTATATATTCCTAAGTACTTATAATAATCTATTTCTAATAATATTAAATCTATCATTTCATCTTTATTAAATACTTTATATAAATCTTCATAATAATCTAATGTCTTGTTAGATTTTTCTTTTATAAACTCATATAAAGTGCTCATATCTTTTAAATAACCTTTTTTAATTTTTAATGATGAATTTATAATAGAACGTGATTTAATATGACATTTTTTACTTATAGAATTTTTAGTAAATTTTTTTAAATTTAATATTGCATTATATTTTGGAAGCATTGATTCAAAATATAAATTGTTTTTAAGTTTTTCATATCCTAAAAAGCGCATTAATGAAATTAATTCTTTACTTTTTGATGATACTTCTTTTTTTCTATTACTTATATTTATATTTGAATAAATTATTGAAGGATTAATTTTTATAAAAGCAAAATTTTTAGACGCAAAGAATTTTTTAACACTTTGAGTAAATTTGGTTAATAAATCTTTATCAAAATAATCTAATATAAAACCTCTTGGTGCATAACCATATTTGATAGTTGGAGCGATTGATTTATATAAAATTAAAGAGGCTCCTAATAACTTATCATTATCGTAGGCACCAATATACATAATTTCATATTTATAGTTTTTCATAAGAACAGAATAATTAGAAGTTTGAAAATAATTTGATTGAATATTACTTTTTGAAAACTTATCAAAAACCGCTTCACTTATTTCCTTTATTACCATAAAAATATCCCCCTTCAAACTGGTTATATATTATATCATATAATTAGTAGAAAATAAAGAAAAATAGTAGTATAATTGATATTAGAGTAGGTGATTATATGAGTAAAATAAAAGAAATAACTGCTAGAGAGATACTAGATTCTAGAGGAAATCCAACTATTGAAACCAAAGTTATTACAGAAAGCGGAGCAGAAGGAGTCTTTTCTGTACCATCAGGTGCTTCTACAGGAACAAGAGAAGCGTTAGAATTAAGAGATGGAGATGAAAAAAGATATCACGGTAAAGGTGTTTTAAAAGCTGTAGATAATGTTAACACAATTATTAGAGATGCTTTAATTGGAGAAGAAGTATCATCTCAAAAGCATATTGATGATATGTTAATTGAACTTGATGGCACTAAAAACAAATCTAAATTGGGTGCTAATGCTATTCTTTCTGTAAGTATAGCATGTTTAAAAGCATCTGCTAATGAGCATAATGAAACTTTATATGATTATTTAAATAAAAATGAAAAAAAATTACCTTATGGGATGTTTAATATTTTAAATGGTGGTATGCATGCTTCTAATAATTTGGATATTCAGGAATTTATGCTAGTTCCAAAATTTCCTACATTTCAAAAATCAATTAGATGTGTAAGTGAAGTATTTCACACTTTAAAAGGTATACTTAAAGAAAAAGGATTAAGCACTAATATTGGTGATGAAGGTGGATTTGCTCCGGATTTAAAAAGTAATACTGAAGCATTAGATTTGTTAATTCTTGCTATTGAAAAAAGCGGATATACACCAGGTAAAGAGGTATTCTTAGCTCTAGATGTAGCTGCTTCTTCATTCTATAATGAAGAAAAAGATTGTTACAAAATTGATAATAAAAATCTAAGTAGAGAAGAATTATTAGATTATTATAGTGAAATTCTTCAAAAGTATCCAATTATAAGCATTGAAGATCCATTTGATGAAAATGACTATGAAGGATTTAAAATGATAACAGAAGTTTTAGGCAAAAAAATAAGCATAGTTGGTGATGATTTATTTGTAACTAATAAAGAATTATTACAAAAGGGAATAGATGAAGGATTATGTAATGCTATACTTATTAAACCAAATCAAATCGGGACATTTTATGAAATGTTAGAAACTATAGTGCTTGCTAAAAAACACAACTATATAACAATTTTATCTCATAGAAGTGGTGAAACAACAGATACATTTATTGCTGAGTGTGTAGTTGCACTTAATATGCCATTTATAAAATCTGGTTCTATAACTAGAGGAGAAAGAATTTGTAAATATAATAAATTACTTGAAATTGAAGAAAATTTAAGCAAAGAAAAAGCTGCTAATTAAGCAGCTTTTGATTTTTTCATATTTCTAATTTCTGATGTTGAAAGTCTAACTTTTTTTCCATCAACTTTTACTGTTTGTAGATTTACTTTTTGAACCATTTTAGTAGCTTTTAATGAAAAAGGTCTGTTATTTCCACTCATATTATTTTTCTTTGATACATTTTTAGCCATTTCTATTTCCTCCTTCAAAACTCTTTAATAATTTAACATATATTTACTAATAAGTCAATTAAATGTTATAATAAAATTCAAGAAAGAGTGTAATTTATGGATAATATTTTATTAAATATTAAAACTGATTATGAACTTTTATCAAGTCTTATAAAAATTAAAGACTTAATTTCTTATGCTAAAGAAAATAATATTAAAACTTTAGGCATTACAGATTCTAATTTATTCTCTTTTATGGAGTTTTATGAATCATGCAAAAAGAATAACATAAAACCAATTGTGGGTATAGATTTATTATTAGATAATAAGAGGGTATTATTATATGCTAAAAACTTTAAAGGCTATCAAAATCTATGTAAAATAGTTAGTGAAAAAAATATAAATGAATTAAGTGCTGATGTATTAAAAAAATACAACGATAATTTAATATGTGTATGTTTTAAAGAAGATTATAATTACTTTAGTGATATTTATGACTTAGTATATATTAGATATAGTAATAGCCAAGAATTAAAAGAAATTAAGATTATTACAGATAATATTATATATATGAATGAAGTATTATGTTTTAATGAAGAAGATTATAAATACTTAAATTATTTATATATGTTAAAAGATTCTAAAACTATAAATGATGATATTAATTATGAATTTAATGATAACTATATAAATTTAAATATTAATGAATTTGATAAAAACACAAATATTGAATTTAGTAAATTAATAAATATTGAACTTCCTAAGTTTGAATTTAATTTACCTAAATACACAGATAATTCACTATTGTTTTTAAAAGAATTATGTTATAAAGGGTTAAGTAAAAGATTAAATAACAAAATTGATTCAAAATATAAAGAAAGACTTGATTATGAACTTTCAGTTATAGAAAGTACTGGATTTGTAGATTATTTTCTAATAGTTTATGATATTGTTTTATATGCTAAAAAGAATAATATTTATGTGGGTCCTGGAAGAGGTAGCGCAGTAGGCAGTTTAGTAAGCTATAGTTTAGGTATTATTGATATAGATCCACTTAAGTATAATTTATTATTTGAAAGATTTTTAAACCCAGCAAGAGTATCTATGCCTGATATTGATATAGATATAAGTGATACCAAAAGAGACAATGTAGTTAATTATGTAAAAGAAAAATATGGAATAGATAAAGTAGGAAATATTATTACTTTTTCAACTTTACTTCCTAAACAAGTATTAAGAGATATAGGTAAAGTTTTAAATATTAATACTAGTAAATTAGATATATTAATAAATTTACTAAATGATAATGAATCATTAGAGTCTTTAGAGAGCAAGAATAAGTATAAAGATTTAATCAAATTTAATAAAGAATATATTAAATTAATGGAAGTATCTAAACATTTAGAGGGATTAAAAAAACATCCTAGTATACACGCTGCTGGTGTTGTTATAGATAGTGAAACACTAACTAATAAAGTTCCTTTAATTAAAAGTGGGGATAATATAATAGTTGGTTATGATAAACATTATATTGAAGAGCTAGGTATTTTAAAAATAGATTTACTTAGTATAAGAAACTTATCAATTATAGAAGAAATACTTGATGAAATTAGTATTGAAACTGGTAATAAAATCAATCTTAATAATATACCTCTTAATGATAAGAAAACACTTGATTTATTTAAAAGAGGGGATACTACAGGTATATTTCAATATGAAAGCGCTGGTATGAGAAACTTAATTAAAAAAATGAATGTAAGTTCATTTGATGATTTAGTTGTTTCAATTGCAATGTTTAGGCCAGGTCCTATTAAGATGATACCAACATTTTTAAGAAGAAAAAATGGTGAAGAAAAAATAACTTATCCAGCAAAGGAATTAGAACCAATATTAAAAGAGACATTAGGTATTATGGTTTATCAAGAACAACTTTTAGAAATACTTAAAGTTATGGGAGGATATTCTTATGCTGAAGCTGACATAATAAGATCAGCAATTAAAAGTAAGGATGAAACTGTTCTTTTAAAAGAAAAAGATAATTTTGTTAAAAGAAGTAAAAAACTTGGCTATAATGAAATAACTATTAATAATGTTTATAACATGATAATGAAGTTTGCTAGTTATGGATTTAATAAATCTCATTCAGTAGCGTATGCTTTTGTTGCATATCAAATGGGTTATTTAAAAGCAAATTATCCTCATATATTTATGATGAATCTTTTAAATAAAGAAATAGGTAGAGAATATAAAACAAAAGAGTATATAGATGAATCTAAGTTATTAGGATTATCTTTTGAAAATGTTGATATAAATTTAAGTATCAATAAATATTATAGATATAAGGGAAAAATAATACTTCCTTTAAATGTTATTAAAGGTGTAAGTTTAAATGTTGTTAATGAGATATTAAAAGAAAGAAAAAGCAAAGAATTTAAAGATTTTATAGATTTTGTATCTAGATGTTATTCAAAAATAGTAAATAAAAAAGTAATAGAGTCTTTAATATTAGCTGGATCTTTTGATAATTTTAAAATAAATAGAAGAACATTAAATGAAAATCTTGAATCAATTATAAATTATTCTGAAGTTAAATCTCAAGTTGGTGATAATTATTTAGTTCTTCCAGAAATAATTAATTATCAAGAATATAGTGACAGTTATTTATTAGAAAAAGAAAAAGAATTATTAGGATTTTATTTTACTAATCATCCGGTAACAAAGTATAAAAGAAATAATTTAATAAATATACAAAGCGTTAATAAGTATTTTGATAAAAATATTCATATAATTTTATTAATAGAAAATATTAAAGAAATAAAAACTAAAAATGGAGAGTCTATGGCTTTCTTAAAACTATCAGATGAGTATGGTAGTATTAGTGGAGTGATTTTCCCATCATATTATAAAAAAATATATGATAGTTTAGGGAAATTAAAAGTAGTTGATTTATTCTGTAAAGTAGAAAAAAGATTAAATGAATATCAACTAGTTATAAATGATATAAGTATTTTAAAATAAAAGTATAAAATATTTTAATATTATGATATAATCTTATAGGAAGGTAAGTGATAAGATGAAACAGAGAATAATAAGTGCATTTATTGCAGCAATATTATTAATACCAATTGTTTTATTAGGGGGAATAGTTTATAAGATAGGAGTTATTGCTTTAGGGTTGGTTGCATTATATGAATTAGTCAAAGCAAAGGAAACAGAAAACAAAGTACCAATTTTTATGAAAGTAGTATTACTAATTATATTTTTATTGGGTTTACTAAATGGATTAAATGTTAAAAATCCACCAGATTTAACTAATTATATAATTTTATCAATCATTTCGCTTTTATTAGGAATAGTACTTTATAAAGATAATAAAAAGTATAATTTAGCAGATGCGACATATTTATCTTTAGTAAATTTATTTTTAGTGCTTAGTTTTTGTATGTTATTAACTATTAGAGAAAGTGGTATATATTATTTATTAATAATAGCGCTTATAACAATTTGTTCTGATACTTTTGCACTTATTGTAGGAAAATTAATTGGGAAACATAAACTTATTAAAGAAATTTCTCCAAATAAAACTATTGAGGGATTTGTTGGAGGATTGGTTTTTTGCTTAATAATATGTGTTCCAACATATATAACAATTCTTGATTATAATGGTAATATTTTATTACTTATTTTGATGATAGCATTTTTATCAATAGTTTCTACATTAGGAGATTTAGTATTTAGTGCTATTAAAAGATATTTTAAAATAAAAGATTATGGAAATATAATGCCTGGTCATGGCGGAGCAATGGATAGATTAGATAGTTTCTTATTTGTTTTATTAGTATTCCGTATAATTATGAGTCTTTTATAGGAGGAATAAATGAATTTTATAATTACATTATTAATACTAATATTAATTTTAGGTTTAATCATAACAATTCATGAATTTGGACATTTTATCTCTGCTAAAAAAGCAGGAGTCTATGTTGAAGAATTCTCAATTGGTATGGGACCAGTCATTTGGAAGAGTAAAAAAGATAAAGGTGGAACTACATATTCATTAAGATTATTACCAATTGGTGGCTTTGTAGCAATGGCTAGTGAAGCAATTGAGGGTAAAAAATTAAAGAAGAGTCAAATACTTGAAAATAAAAATTTCTTCGTTAGATTAGCTGTCTTGTTAATGGGAATAATATTTAATTTTATTTTATGCATAGTAATGCTTTTTATAAATGGAATTATATATGGTTCTCCTGATAATACTCCAATAATTGGTCAAATATTAGAAGAAAGTCCAGCTGATCATTATGGATTAAAAACTGGGGATATTATAAAGAAAATTAATGGAGTTAAAATGACTTCTTGGGATGATGTTTTACTTGAGATATCTGTAAAAAAACCTTTAGATGAATATGATTTTGTTATAGAAAGGGATAAAGAAGAATATTCATTCTTAGTTGTTCCTAATAAAGTTGTAAATGAAGAAGGTGAAGAAGTTAATTCTTTTGGAATTGGAGTTAATATAACTAAAAATTATGGATTTGTAAGTGCTTTAAAATATTCATTTACTGGTTTTGCAGAAATGTTTAGATCAATTGTGATGGTTCTTAAAAATCTATTTACAGGTGGTGTATCTGTTAAGAATTTAAGTGGCCCAGTTGGAATATTCACTGTTATTGATCAAGTAAAATCTACTGGATTTGAAAATATAATATATTTAATCGCATATTTAAGTGTCAATGTGGGTGTTATTAATTTATTACCTATACCAGTATTTGATGGCGGAAGAGTAGTTTTATTGATTGTAGAAACTATTTCTAGAAAAAAATACCCAAAATTAGAAATGGTATTAAATTATATAGGTTTTGGATTAATGATTTTACTTATGTTAGTTGTAACATTTAATGACATATTAAAATTATTTTAGGGGGATTTATGGCAGCATTAAAGAATTTAGAAGTATTAAAGTATTGTCCAGAGTATTATGATATTATTAATGAGGAAATACTTGATGGGGATACTTTGTCAATAAAAGTAATACAAGTTTTTCAAGAATACATTTTTAGTATAGATGTTAATAATGAAAAACAAATAAAATTATTAAATAAATTAACAGAGGCAATTAAAAGATATTTTGAAGATGGAGATTTCAAAAAAGAAATATCAAATTTAATGGCAACTCTTAGGATAAAGATTGGAATACCTAACGTTTTTGAATTTATATCTGAAAAAATGGTTGAGACTTATGATAAGTATTGTGAGTTTTATACAAGGAATCTTTACGTTCCGAGATGGGTATAAACTTTACAAAATTTAAAAAATATGATAAAATTATACGGTATTTGCGACAGAAGAAGTGAAAAAGATGGAATATAAAAAAATATATAAAGAATTTATAAAAAATAATAAATATAAAAAATTATCTAAAGAAAATCATCATGGTACTTCGAGGATGGCACACATTAATAGAGTTGCCAAACTTAGCTATGATATTTCTAAGTTTTTTAAGTTAGATTATATTTCAACAACAAGAGGGGCTTTAGTACATGATTTCTTTTTGAATGACGAATTAGATAGTTTAAATAGAAAAAGATTTAAAACTCATCCTGAAATAGCATATGACAATGCTTCCAAATACTTTGAAATAAATGAAAAAGAAAAGGATATTATATTATCACATATGTATCCCATAACAAAACGAGTACCAAAATATAAGGAGTCTCATATTGTAAATATTGCTGATAAAATTGTTAGTGTTTATGAATTTGGAAGATATCAAATAAAATATGCTGGTGCTGTTGCAGGAATATTTGCATTACAAATATTAAGTAATATATTTAAATTTATTTAGGACTACAATAAGTCCTTTTTATTTGTTATAATTAACTTGTGTCCTCGTAGCTCAGTAGGATAGAGCGACAGCCTCCTAAGCTGTAGGTCGCTGGTTCGATTCCAGTCGGGGACGCCATTTTTATATTTAGGCCAAATATTAACTGATAAAAGAAGAATAATATTATTTTAGTATATAAAACCTTTACAAAATAGAATTTTATTGTGTAAAACTATCATTATTTTGATATTTTTTATTGCGCTGAACACTCATTTTTGTTATACTACTATAAGACCAATTAGAAGTGGGTGTATGTGTATTTATGGATAATAATGAGGTAAGTATTTCTATAGCTCATACTAATGTTAAAATTTATAGTAGAGCACAAAAAGCATTTTATTTATTTGTTAAAAGAGTATTTGATATATTTATTTCTTTGATAGGATTATTATTTTTAATTCCTATTATTTTGTGTGTAAAAATATCTTACATTTTTACGGGGGACTTTCACTCAGTTATTTATTGCCACAATAGAGTTGGAAAAGATGGCAAAATTTTTAAAATGTATAAATTTAGAAGTATGGTTTATAATGCTGATGAAAAATTGAAAGAACTTTTAAAACAAAAGAAGTATAGATCCGAATGGAATAAATATCAAAAATTAGATAATGACCCAAGAATAACTAAAATAGGTAAGATACTTAGAAAAACTTCGCTTGATGAAACTCCGCAATTTATAAATGTTTTATTAGGGCATTTATCTTTAATTGGACCAAGACCTTTAGTTCCTGGAGAACTTGATTCTCATAAAGGCAGTCATAAGATTTATGAAAGTGTAAGACCCGGTATAACCGGATGGTGGGCCGTTAATGGGAGAAGTGCAACAACTTATAAAGAAAGATTAAATTTAGAATATTATTATGTTAAAAATATGGGATTTAAGTTGGATTTTTTATGCATTATAAAAACGATAAAAGTTGTATTTGATAGAACGGGGGCAAAGTAGTATGAAAGATATTACAATTATAGTTGCTACTCACAAAAAATATCAAATGCCAGAAGATAAACTATATTTACCGCTTCACGTTGGTGCTGAAGGAAAAGAAAGTATAGGTTTTAATGGGGATAATACTGGAAAAAATATATCTTCAAAAAACCCGTTTTTTTGTGAACTAACAGGTTTATATTGGGCTTGGAAAAATTTAAAAAGTGATTATATAGGGCTTGTTCATTATAGAAGGCATTTAACAATTCAAAAAAGAGTTGGTAAAAAAGTAGAAGAAAAATTTAAAAACGTTTTAACTTTAAAACAAGCAAGCGAATTATTAAAAGATATTGACATAATACTTCCAAATAAAAGAAAGTATTATATTGAAAATTTATATGATCATTACAAACACACTATGTTTATAGAGCCATTAGATGAAACTAGAAAAATTATAGAAGAAAAGTATCCAAAATATTTATCTGAATTTGATAAATTACATACTAGAACATCGGCTCATATGTTCAACATGTTTATCATGAAAAAAGAAATATTAAGTGATTACTGTAGTTGGCTTTTTGATATATTATTCGAACTTGAAAAAAGAATGGAAAATAAAAAATATGATTCTTTTCATTCAAGATTCTATGGAAGAGTATCTGAATTATTATTAGATGTTTATATTTATACAAATAAACTTAACTATAAAGAAGTAAAATTTATGGATATAGAAAGCATCAATTGGTGGAAGAAAGGAACTAGTTTTCTTAAAGCTAAGTTTTTAGGCAAGAAGTATGAAAAAAGTTTCTAAATTTATTTTAAAATCTCTGATTAATGGGCACGAATTAATTTCTTTTGATATTTTTGATACTTTAATCAAGAGAAATTGTAATAAACCAACAGACATTTTTGATATTTGTGAAATAAAATATAATAAAAGTCATTCTAAAAAGATATCGGATTTTAAAAAAATAAGAATAAGAGCAGAGGAAAACTGTAGAAATTCTTCACAATATGATGAAATCACTTTAGATGAAATATATTCATTTATTAAGTATGATAGCTTAAAAACAGATGAAATGATTAATATTGAGAAAGAGGCTGAATTAGAGTATTGTGTTGTTAATAAAGAATTCAAAGAAATATATGATTATTGTATCGAACATAAAAAAAGGGTAATCATTATATCCGATATGTATTTAGATGAAGATACAATAAAAAAAATATTGGATAAAAACGGGTATAGTAAAGTAAAATTATATTTATCATCTACTTATAGAAAAACAAAGTATCATGGGGATATTTATAAAATAGTTATAAAAGAAGAAAAAATTACTCCAAGAAAAATACTTCATATAGGTGATAGTAAGAGAGCAGATTTGTATTCCCCATTCACCAATGGAATTATGGCATATAAAATAAATAGATTCACGAAAAACACATCTTTTATACCTTTTATGGATGATAGTATAAATAACAATGTTTTATACAATTTTATTAATAACAATGTATATGGTATGAATCAATATGAAAAAATAGGGTTTGAACTATTGGGACCAATATGCTATTCTTTTTGTAATTGGATTCACGAAACGGCTAAACAACTTAAAATAAAAAAATTGTTTTTTTGTGCTCGTGATATGAAAATTATTCAAGATATGTATAATTGTTTATATAAATCTGATGCTATTGATAATGAATATTTTTACGTATCAAGAAAAAGTATGAAATTTCCGTATTTGTATAAGAATAATGATATTAAATCATTTATTTCTATTATTTCTGATCAAAAAAAGTCTATGCAAGATATTCTCAAAACCTTTGGTTTAAAAATAAATGATAAAACAATTAAAAAATATCATCTGTTAGATGGCTTTTATGATAAAGCCACTTTAGGTAATACTCAAAGTTTTAAGGATTTCTATAACAATGTTTTATTGAAAGAAATTGAAAGTAATAAAGAATTTTCAAATCAATATAATGGATTTATTAATTACTTAAGAAGTATTGGCTTTGATGAAAATTGCGCAATCGTTGATTTGGGTTGGATGGGAACAATACAATATTCCATGCAAAAGATAGTAAATCACAATTTTCACGGAATGTATTTTTCACTGGGGAGCAATGCTTTTAATGAAATAAAAAATACAGCCACTGCTTTCTTTTTCGATGGAAAAAGAAATATAGATGAAGAAAAGAAGATTTATACATTTAGACCTTTAATTGAAACTTTTTTTGCTTCTCAACATGGCACCACTTTGAAATATTTAAGTAATAGCAAACACTTTGAACTTGGAAAACCAGATAACAATGAAAACAAGACCTTAAATGATATACAAACATTTGCAATAAAATTTGTAAGCGAGTTTAGAAAATATAATTTTAGTTTGTATAATATTGATTCTATCATGGAAAGTTTTATTAACATTGGTATTAATCCTAGTTATTCAGAAAGCGTTGTTTTTGGTGACTTATTATTTGACAATAATAACTGTTATTATTTAGCTAAACCCCAAAAATTGTGTTATTATATAGTAAGACCGAGGGAATTTAAAAAAGATTTATTTTTGAGTGAATGGAAAATTGGTTTTTTAAAAAGGCTGTTAAAAATTAATCTTCCATATTTTAAAATATATAAATTATATAAGAAAATAAAAAAGGAGTGATTTTTTAATGTCTTATATAGTATTAATAATAGTGTTTTCTTTAATATCATTATTCATTATCAAAAAGAATAATGATATTCTTAGACCACAAGTTGTTTATGCATTATCCATGCTTATATGTATTATTTGTGCTTTTATTGGACTGTTTTTTTGGAATGACGTAAAAAATTTGAAGTTACTAACTATTATTATAATACTTGTTTCATTTTTCTCGTTTATATTTGGATGTTTTATTTGTGATTATTTATTTGAAAGAAAATCAATAGAATTAAAAAATAACAACTTTATAAAAAAAAGATTTAATAAATTTTTGAAATTAAACAAGAGACAAAAGTATGATCTAAAAATATATTTTATTATTTTTGAAATAATATTTGTTTTAATTACCATTATTTTAATGTATAAAGAAGTTAGAAGAATTTCCTTTTTGGCTGGTTATGACGGAAATGGTTTTAGCAATATGATTAGTAAATTTCGAGAGTTATCTATTCTATATACAACAGAATTTGTTGAAAATGGGCAGGGTATTAGCTTCAGTGTTTCTCAAATGAGAAAAATTTGTGAGGTATTATGTGCATTTAATATTTTTTTAATTGTTAATACTGTAATAAATAAATATAAAATAGACTACAAGTTTTACTTATATTTAATAATTGTGTTTTTATGTATTATTTTATCTATTTTTACTGGTGGGAGGATGCAACTATTTATTTATATACTTTCATTTGCTTTTTTGTACTTATTTATTAAGCATGAAGAATCCAAATCTTATAAATTTATAAGAATTCATATTAAAAAAATAATAGTAATATGCTTACTAATACTTGGAAGTTTTTATGTTTTGCTTCCTCTTAGTGGCAGAAGTACAAAAACAAATATTGTAAGTTATATGAGTTTTTATTTTGGTACATCTATTCCAAGTCTAAATAAGTATATTGATATGGATCATGATAAACCCAAATATTTTGGTGAAGAAACATTAAGAGGAATACATACTGTTTTATATAAACTCAAGATTGCAAATAATATTACACCAATTTCAAAAGAATGGGTAGTATATAAAGATGGAAAAAATAATGATTTAAGTAGCAATATTTTTACTTCTGCAAAAAGGTATTATCATGATTTTGGATTTATAGGCATTATTATTTGTCAATTAATTTTTGGCTTTGTTTTTTCATTTATGCATTATTTAGCCAAAAAAAGTAATTTTATTCTAACTTTTTATTCAATGTATTTTTATATATGTGTTGATCAAATTAGAGATGAATTGTTTTTTGCTGATTTTATTCACATAAATATGATATTTAAATTTGTTATAATGTTATTATTATTTTCTACATTGTCAGTTATAAAGAAAGAGGAGATTAAAAATGCAAAGCAGAACAGCTAAGTCTTTAAAAAATATTAAGTATTCATTAATTGGACAAGCAATAAACATTATTATTGTTTTTTTTGCTAGAATAGTTTTTATAAAGACTCTTTCAACCGAATATTTAGGATTAGGTAATTTATTTACTAATATTTTAACCATTCTTTCCTTAACTGAATTAGGTTTTTCAACCGCAATGTCTTATCAATTATATAAACCATTGAGTGAAAATGATACCGAAAGAATAAAATCACTTTTGAAGTATTATAAAAAAGTATATAGTATTATTGGTTTATCTATAATTATTTTTGGCTTATTACTTTTGCCTGTGTACCCTTTTTTTATACAAAAAATACCAGATATACCTAATATTAATTTTATATATTTATTATTTGTTATTAACTCAGCCATTTCATATTTTTGTTCTTATAAAAGATTATTAGTTATCAGTGATCAGCAAAAATATATTGATGTAATATATAAATATGTTGCTTTTATGATTCAAAATATTATTCAAATAATTATTTTGTATTTAACCCATAACTATATATTATTTTTGGCTATCCAAATACTATCCACATTATTATATAATATTTTAGTTTCTTTAAAGGCAAATAAAATGTATCCGTATTTAAAAGAAGAAGTTAATAATACAATTAGTTTAAAAGAAAAAAAAGAAATAAAAAATAATGTTGGTGCAATGTTTTATCATAAATTTGGTGGAGTTGTATTAAATTCAAGTGATAATATTATTATTTCAAAATACTTGGGATTGTATATTAATGGGTTATATTCTAATTATTATTTAATAATATCTTCTCTAAATACAATTATTACTCAATTATTTAATTCTATTATTGCAAGTATTGGTAATCTAAATACAATAAACGATAAAAATAAAATGACTGATGTGTTTAAAAAAATATTCTTTGCTAATTTTGTTATTTATAACATTTGTTGTTGTTGCTTATTAAATTTATTTAATCCATTTATAGAGTTATGGATTGGCAAAGATTTCTTATTAAATGAATTTACTGTTATAATATTAGTAATAAATTTTTGTGTATTTGGTATGAGAAGAAGTATGATGGCATTTAGAGAAGCAACTGGTAATTATAGAAGGGATAAGTATTCACCTATAGTTGAATCTGTAATCAATATTATTACATCTATAATTTTTGTAAAATTATGTGGTCTTGCAGGTGTCTTTATTGGAACAATAATTAGTTCTTTATGCACTAATTTCTGGCTAGAACCATTAGTTGTATCTAAAGAAAGCTTTAAACTAAGAATCGGAGAATACTATAGTTTGTATTTCAAGTATCTAATTGTGATAGTTTTTTCATCGGCATTGTCGCATTTAATTTGCAAAATGTTTCCGTTAGAAGGCTTGCTAAATTTAATAACAAGTGGGGCTGTATCCGTAATATTTCCAATAATTATAATTATTGGATTTTATAGAAAAAATGATAACTATATATTCTATAAAAAAATGATAAATAAAGTGTTTTTAAAAAGAATCACTAAATAATAAAAAAAAATTTAATATTATCAAAGGAGAAGATATGAGCAAAATAAAAAGAGTATTACAGATTGGAATGCATGACAAAATTGGTGGGGTAGAGATGTTCCTTATAAATTATTATAGTAATATTGATAGAAGTAAAATACAATTTGATTTTATTTGTCCATATGAGCATTTATGTTTTGAAGATAAAATAAAAGAATTGGGAGGAAATATTTATTATATCTCTAATTTTAAAAAACATCCTTTAAAATATTACAAAGAAATAAAACAGATCATAAAGGAAAAAAAATATGAAATAGTACATATTAATTTGTTGTCTGCAGCTAATATAATTCCTATTATTGCTGCAAAAAGATGTAAAACAAAAAGAATTATTGTTCATTCACATAATAATGGTGTCCCATCCGGTTTTTTAAGAAAACTTTTAAATAATCTAAATAAATCAATATTGAGAAATAGTGCAAATGTTTTTTTGGCATGTTCTTTTTCTGCTGGAAAATGGATGTTTAATAATAAGAAATTTACTGTAATAAAAAATGGTATAAGCACTAGCAAATATTTTTTTAACAAAATGAATAGAAAATCTATTAGAAGAGAATATGGCATTTCTGATGATAAAATTGTAATTGGAATGGTTGGGAGATTTGACGAGCAAAAAAATCATAAATTTTCAATAGAATTATTGAAAAAATTGAATAATCCAAAGTATATTTTGTTTTTTATAGGTGAAGGAATTCTTGAAAATGAAATAAAAAGCATAGTAAATAAATATAATTTGTCAAATCGTGTAATATTTGCCGGAAAAAAAGAAGATGTGGAAAAGTATTATTCTGCATTTGATATTTTCATTTTGCCTTCTTTATTTGAGGGATTAGGCATTGTTAATATAGAAGCGCAGGCATCTGGATTGCCGTGTTTAGTTTCTTCTAGTGTTCCATTAGAAACAAAGGTGTCTCAAAATATTTATTATTTAGACTTAAAAAGTATGAATAAATGGATAGAGATGATAGAATCAATTTCTAAAAAATCCTTTGATCGAAGTGTTAAATCTAAAGAATTGCTAAATTATGATATTAAAAAATCATCAAAAGAATTAGAACAATTGTATATAAAATTGTAATTATAGAGGGAATTATATGATAAATAGATTTATTATAAGGAAAAATGATACTAAATTATATGGTTTGAAAAATAAAACTGTTAGCTTTAAAACAGAAAAAAAATTTTTCATTTCTTTTCTACAGAATAAGAACAGTTACATAAAAGAAAAGAATATATACTATCAATATGGTTTCAACAGTTTGGGAATTTTGCTTTTTTCATTTTCGACATGGTTAAAAAATAATCTTGCTAATAAAAAAATTAATAAAGTATTCTTTTTGTCGAGAGATGGCTTTTTAATGAAAAATGTGTTTGATACTATTTATAAAAATGATAATATCGAAACACATTATTTGTACGTATCTAGGAGAAGTTTGAATGTTCCGAATTTATGGAAACATCCTGATTTTGATTTTTTAGATGAGAGTGTAAGTATGTCTAATTATTTTAATATTAATACATTTATAAAAAGAATAGGATTGAATCCGAATAATTACGTAAAAAAGATTAAAAAACATGATATAACTAAGAATGAAGAATTTAGCTTAAGAACATTTAAGAATGATGAAAGGTTAAAAAAGTTTTATAATTCAATTATTAATGATGTTGTAAATAATTCAAAAAAAGAATACAAAATATTATTAAATTATTTAAGGCAAGAAAATTTTAAAGGCAATATTGCCATTGTAGATATCGGATGGCATGGCAGTATGCAAAAAAACATAGAAAAAGTGTGTCAAGATTTATCTGATGACATAAAAATAACGGGTTACTATTTTGGACAAGAAAAAGCAATTAAGAATGGTAATGGTTTTTTATTTAATGAATTAGATAATCTTGATTACAAATATGCAATATCAGGGTCTTTTGGTTTTTTTGAATCATTGTTTCTTGCTAAACACGGAACCGTCTTAAAATATTCAAACTCAAAAAGATTAATTAAACCAATTTTAGATAAATATGAATTTTTAGATAAAGATGCAAATGCGAATATTATAGAAGAAATGCAAAAGGGATCAATTGATTTTTGCAAATCATTTTCTGAATATGAAGCGGTCACAAATTGTGATTTTTCGTCAATATCATTTTTACCTATTAAGAGGCTTTGTGTTATGCCAACATCAAATGAAGTAAAACTATTTAAAAACATAATGTTTAATGATACAAAAAATGAAAGATTAATTAATAATAAATCAATAATATATTATTTTTTCCATTTAAAAAAGTTTGTCAATGATTTTTATAAAAGTGTGTGGAAACTGGGTTTCTTAAAAAATACGTTTAAATTACCATTACCATATTATAAGATATATTATTTTATGAAAAAACAAGAGAGAAAAAAATAAAAAGATTGACGAGCTAATATGAGTTAATATTATTATTGGAGGTAATAAAAATGAAATATGATTATTTAATAGTAGGATCAGGTTTATTTGGATCAACAGTTGCAAATAGACTAAAAAATATGGGCAAAAAAGTATTAGTTATTGAAAAAAGAAACCATATTGGTGGTAATGTTTATACTGAAAATATCGAAGGAATAAATGTTCATAAATATGGAGCACATATCTTTCATACTGATGATGAAGAAGTTTGGAAATATGTTAATTCTTTTGTTGAATTTAATAGGTACACTAATAGTCCTATTGCAAGATATAAAGATGAAATATATAATATGCCATTTAATATGAATACATTTTCTAAGATATGGAATGATGTAATAACTCCTGAAGATGCTTTAAGACATATTAAAGATGAAAAACGCGAAATAAATGTAGAGCCAACCAACTTGGAAGAACAAGCTATAAGTCTTGTTGGTAGAACTATATATGAAAAATTAGTAAAGGGTTATACTGAAAAGCAATGGAATAGGGATTGTAAGGATTTGCCAGCATTTATAATTAAAAGATTACCCGTAAGGCTTACATATGATAATAATTATTTTAATGATAAATATCAAGGTATACCAATTGGTGGTTATACTAAAATGATTGAAAAAATGCTTGATGGGGTAGAAGTAAGACTTAATACAAATTATTTTGATAAAAAAGATGAATACAATAAGCTCGCTAAAAAGGTAATATATACTGGTAAGATTGATGAATATTTTAATTATCAATTTGGTGAACTAGAATATCGTTCTTTAAAATTTGTAACTGAAATAATGAATATAAATAATTATCAAGGGAATGCAGTTGTAAACTATACTGATAGAACTCCAAAATACACAAGAGTTATAGAGCACAAACATTTTGAATTTGATACTATTAGTCCTAAAACAGTAGTTACATATGAATATCCAGATAACTATACTGGAGAAAATGAACCGTATTATGTTATAAATGATGATAAAAATAATTTGCTTGCTGATAAATATAGAGAACTTGCAAAAAAAGAAAAAAATATAATATTTGGTGGAAGATTAGCAGAATATAAATATTATGATATGGATGATGTCATAAGAAAAGCTTTAAATTTAAAAATATAATATTTTACATTTTAAAAAAATTATTAAAATAAATTACTAAAGTATATGGTATAATTGAGTATAAATGGAGGTATTAAAAATGAAAAGTAAGTTAATAAAATTATCAGTCTTATTGGTAATGTCAGTTATATTATTAACTGGATGTGGTGAAAGTGAAGAAAAAGAATTAATTCCCCAAAAGGAAGAGCCAAAAGAAATTGTTGACATAATTGATATTAATTCTAAAACAAGACCACTTGCAATTTCGGTTAATAATACTCCAGTTGCGGTTAAAGTGCAAGAAGGATTAAATAAAGCATATTTAATATATGAAATACCTACAGAAGGTTATACTTCAAGATTGCTTGCACTATACAAAGATGTAAAAAATTTAAATGTGGGTACTATTAGAAGTGCAAGACATAATTTTGTTGATTTTTCATATGAGAGTGATGCAATCTTTGTATCTTTTGGATGGAGTCATTATGCTCAAGATGAATTAAAAAAAGGTATTATTGATTATGTTCAAGGAATTGCAAGTGAAGGGTATATGTGGAGAGATAATAAGGAACATCTTGCTAAGGAACATACAGTTTATTTAAATACCGATAGCGTTTATGATTATGCTAAAAATAAAAAGGGGTATAGTATTGAAAGTGATGATACAGTTCTTTTAAATTATAATGTAGAAGATACTGATTTGAGTAGTATGGAAGGTGCCATAGAGGCTAAAAAGATAACTTTGCCATATGGTAACATTGTAACGAAGTTTGAATATGATGAAGAAAATAAGATGTATAATAGAATTGTGAATGATAAAATCACCAAAGATCATGCGACAGGTGAAGAATTTACAACTAAAAATGTGATAGTAGAAAAAGTTAATTATAGTGTTATGCCTGATAAATATTATTGGGATTTAAAAACAGTTGGTTCGGGTGATGGATACTATATTACAAATGGATATGCTATTCCAATTAAATGGAGTAAGGAATCTAGAAAAAGTAAAACAAAATATACATATTTAGATGGGAATGAAATAAGTGTAAGTGATGGAAGAACTTATATTGAAGTTCACATTACTAAAAAGAATGTAACTATTGAATAATACGAGGTGTTTAGAATGAGTAAAGAAAAAAGTAAAAAGAAAGTAAGAGTTTTTAGTAAAATATTATGTTTTATTGCTTTAATAGTTTTATGTGCGTTTTTATATGTTATATATAAATTAAATGTGCTACCAAATAAATATTTTTATGCGGCAAGTATATCCTTAGGAATATTATGGTTAATATATTTTGTTATTTGTATTAGTAAAAAAATAAAAAAGGGAATTCTGATAATAGTTAATTTATTTGCAATTATATTTATTATAGGTGAATCTTATGTAACACATGAATTATATAAAACATATGATTTTTTAAATAATGGATTACATGTTAAATCCACAAAAGATATTTATTATGTTGCTGTTAATAATAATTCACTTTATAATAATAAAGATGATATAAAAAATAAGACTGTATATTATTATGAAGATATAGATGAAATAGAAGAACTAAAAAATATCGTTACTAAAAGATTGAAAGTAACATTACAAGAAGTTGAAAATTATCATGATTTGTTTGCCGAATTACTTGAGAATAATGAGAAAATTATATTGATAAATTCTGGTAGTTATGATGCATTGATTGAAAATGATGAAAAATATAAAGAGGGTCTTAAAAAAATAGATGAAATTGAATTTGAAAAAATACTTGAAAATATTACTAGTGAAGCAAACATAATGAAAGAACCATTTACAGTTTATTTAAGTGGTATTGATACTAGAACAAATTCAATGCCATCAAGAAGTCTTAGCGATGTTAATATGTTTATAGTTGTTAACCCTGATACTAGAAAGATATTATTGGTAAATATTCCAAGAGATTATTATGTAAACTTACATGGTAAGTCTGGCTTAAAAGACAAGCTTACACATGCTGGAATACTTGGTGGTCTTGAACTATCAAAATCAACAGTTGAAGATATTTTAGGGTATGAGGCTGACTATTATGTCAGAGTAAATTTTAATTCAGTGATAAAGTTAGTAGATGCAGTTGGTGGAATAACAATTAATAGCGATGTTAATTATAGTTTTAGATGCTGGACAGATAGAAGTTGTTTATTTAAGCCTGGGGATAATACCGTTGGTGGAAAATGTGCATTAGCTTTTGCAAGAGAAAGACATGCATATAAAACGGGGGACAGACATAGAGGAGAAAACCAACAACAAGTAATTAAATTAGTGGTTGATAAATTAACTTCATCTAAGAGTTTAATACAAAACTATGATAAGATTTTAAAGGCGCTTGAAGGAACTTTTGAATCAAATTTGTCAACAGAAAATATAACATATGTTGTACAATTTCAACTAGATGACATGAGGGGTTGGGAATTTGTTACTTCTAATTTAAGTGGAACTGGTGGAAACGCTCCAACTTATTCTTATCCTAATTCCGAATTATCAGTAATGTATCCTGATCAAAAAACTATAGAAGAAGCAAAAGCAAAAATAAAAGAAGTATTAGAAGAAAAAGAAGGCAATTAGCCTTCTTTTAATTTATCTAAACTATTTGGATTCATTAGTGCTACACATATCGAAACAAATATACTAGCTGTAGGAGCAGATACCATATGTCCACATAAAATAGCTATTAGCATTGATAATGTAACTCCAATAAAACATATCAAATATGGGGTTGGTTTTGTTTTTATATATTTTTTAACTGACATATATAAGTAATATATAAGTGGAGCAAAATATATTATAAATCCTATTATTCCATATCTTAAAGCTATATCAAATATATCCATTTCTATACTTGTCAAATGATTGTCATAAGTAAATCCTAATCCAATAGCTTTAACTGCTATATTTTCATCATGATATTGCTTAAGTGTATCTGTAAAGAAAGTATATCTTCCACTTAATAATTTATCTAATACTGCTCCAAAACCTGTTAATTCAGTTTCTATAACGCTATTTTTATTTAAGTTAAGTCTTTCTAAAACATCTCTTGCAGTAGAACTAGAAAGGATTAAAACTATTGATACAATTAATATAATTAATGAATATTTAACTTTTTCAGATTTCTTTTTCTTATCTGATTTGTCTTTATCTTTCATTTTAAATACTATAAACATAGATGCACATATAATAATTATTGAGAATAAAGATACTTTTGTTCCAATTATTACTAAAGTAAGTATATTTATAAGCATTATTAATACATTTTTTTTATTAAGATTTAAATATAGTAACACCAAACTCATTGATAATAAACTTCCGAGTTCATTAGCTGAATAAAACCATCCCACAACGCCTTTATATGGAGAATAGCTGTATGATTCAAAATAAGTGTTTGTAACAAGTGGTAAAAATAATCCTAAAGCATATAATGCTGTACTTACTTTTAAAGCTTTATTTAATTTCTCTCTATCTAATCCAAAATTATTTAAAAATATTAATGTAATAGGGAAATACCAAAACTTGAAGAAGAAAGTTATTTCAGATATTAAATGGCTTTTATCAATTGAACTATTTAATCTCATCAACATGAATGTAGCAAAGTATAGAATAAATATAATAAAGTATATAATAACTTTTTTTCTTGTTTCTTTACTAATAGTTTTTGAAAATAGCATATATAAAATTGAAACAAGAAAAATAATTCCACGTACTATTATTCCTGGAGAAAAGTGGAGTGTATTAAATCTTGCATTTATAGATGTTAAAACATCAATGATTGGAAAAATCATTATTGCAAAATAAAAAAAGTTTTTCTTATCTTTCAACATATTCATACTAATAATATATTATAATGGTAATAAAAATATTTTGTCAATCACTTTATAAAAATAACTTGTTAATACTCAATTATAATGTTATACTTTTTAGAGTAGAGGTTTTTAGTATGGCAAAAAAGATTTTTAAAATATTAAGTATTTTATTTATATTAGCTTGTATTGGATTCTATGGATATAGATTTTATTATTACTATAATATATACCATAAGAATTCTAATTGGAATGAAGTAGAGCATATAGCTCTTTATAAAACAGTGTTAAAAAATTCTTATATAAATAATGATTTATCTCAATTAGATGATGGATATATTTATAATTATAAAAATGATAATAATTATGTTAAGTATTCAGGAAGCTTATGGAGAATTGAAAGAATATATGAAGATGGAAAGATAAGATTAATTGGTTTAAATAGTGGCCCAGTTCTTTCTAATTCTGCTGTGTTTAAAGAATCATTTATAAGTAAATATTTGAATAATGAAAATAGTGTTATTTATAGAAATCTTGAAGATCCTGATATATATTTATCTAAAACTAGTGTATGTTTAGATAATATTGATGACATAGAAAATATTACTTGTAATGAAACAGAAGAATATTTATTTGGTATTCCTTCAATAAGTGATTATCAATTAACTGGAGGATTAGAAGGATTTATAAAAAGCGATAGAGAATTTTGGTTAAGTAATATGAGCGAGGAATCTCAATATTATATTTCTGATACTGGAGAAGTTAAGAAGACAAAGGTTCTACACCATTATGAAATATTACCTATAATTACTTTATCTGGAGAAGTCGAATATAGTTATGGGGATGGTTCACTTGAAAATCCATATGCAGTAGGTAATCCTGGGACTAGTTATTTAAATCAAAAAGGAATAAACGAGTATATAAGTTTTAATGAGAAAGTATGGAAAATAATTGATCAAGATGAGATTGGAACTAAAGTAGTATTAGATGGAGTTTTAGAAAATAAAAGAATATTTGATAAAAAATATAATAAATTTGAAAGTTCTGATATATATAAATACTTAAACGGGGACTATTATAAAAGTTTTTCAGATGAATTAAAAGAAAAGATTATTAAAGGTAAATGGTATACTGGGGTTTACACATCTAGTAATGAATATGACTATAATTCCATTTATGAAAGTAGTATTGAAGCATATGTTGGGCTTCTTAACATTAATGACTTAGGTTTACTTGAATATGAAAATGTATACACATTAACACCATCCGATTCCAAGAATAGTGTTATATTTACAGTTGCTTCTGATAATACAGTGTATGCAGATTCAGTAAGTAGAAATAAAAATATACGTCCAGTATTATATTTGGATTCAAACTCAAAAATTGTTAGTGGTAAAGGTTCTAAGGAAGAGCCATATGTAGTGGAGTAGTTTTATGGTAAAAAAGAAAAAAGATAAATTAATGATAACAATTGTCATTTTAGATATATTAGTGTTTCTTGGATTTTTTATAACATATGGTCCGATATCATATTTTAGAAACTTACTAATAACAACAGCGATGAGAACAAGAACTCATCAGTACTTAGCATATATTTTCTATAATGATGAGATAATTAAAGAAGCAATGGATGCTAATGTTGTAAAGAACTTTACTGATACAACTGATACAAGTGCAATTAAATTCAACAATATTCCAGTTGATACTGGAGAGTATGCTAATGAATTTGAAGAACAGGTATTAAAAAGAGATGAAGGTAATGACTTATATAAAGTTTTTACTGTTAAATATAAAAGAAATACAATTCATATGTTAGTTGTTTATGATCCTTCAAGAATCTCAATGGTACTTTCTAAAAAGATTTCTAGAGGAGGTCAAGTAATGACTGCTATTGCAAAAGATAATGAAGCAATAGCGGCTGTTAATGCATCTGGATATAATAGAAATAGAACAACTGGAGCTTTAACACCATATGGAGCAGTAATTTCTAATGGAAAAATAATATCTGGTTCACCTGGTACTAATCAACTTATTGGATTTAATGAAGATAATGTTTTAGTGCTTACTTATGATGATGCATCAACTGCAATAAAAAATGGTATGAGAGATGCTATGACATTTGGGCCATTCTTAATTATGAATGGTGAAAAAGCTGAAATGAAAGGTGATGGTGGTTGGGGATATGCCCCAAGAACTGCCATAGCTCAAAGAAAAGATGGAATAGTATTATTCGCTGTTGGAGATGGTAGAGGTAAAGGTTCACCTGGACTTTCTATGGTTCAACTTGCTGATTTCTTATATCAGTATGGAGCATACAATGCCGCTAACTTAGATGGTGGAGGATCTTCAATGTTAGTTGTCAATAATAAGTTAGTTAATGACCCTGGAGGATATTCTTATACTGGTCAAAGATATGTATGTAATGCATGGATATTAAAATAAGTAGAAATACTTATTTTTTATTTCTTGAATAAATGTTTTATCCGTTATATAATAATAAGAGAATAGTAGAGGTTTTGTTATGAAAAAAGTAAATATAAACAAAAACAATAAAATAAAATTAATATTACTATCAATATTAATACTTTTTGTAGCAATATCAGGTATAACATATGCATATTTTTCAATTCAAGTTGTTGGTAATGAAGAAGCTTCTTCAATAAGAGTATCAACTGCTACATTGAGTTTAATATATAATGATGTTGAAATTGTATCTGGCGAAACTGTTTCACCTGGGTGGAGTCAAACAAAAATATTAACAGTAGAAAATGATGGTACTGTAGATGTTGAATATATAATAAAATGGAGAGAAATACAGAATACAATAATAAATGGGGAGTTAGTGATAAGCGCAACATGTACATCTAATATACAAGGAAATACATGTGCAAATATTCCGGAAACACCAGTGCCTACCGCTTTAAGTGAAATAACAAACGCTTATGTATTTGGCCCAGTACCAATAGAAGTGGGAGAAATACATACATATACATTAACTGCCACATTAAATGAAACGGGATCAAATCAAAACTATAATCAAAATAAATCATTCCATGGAACACTTAATATAGGGGACGGAACATCTACAGACGAAAATTTATTTACCTATACAACATCAAATAATCAAGTAACTATAACTGGATTTAATGACCATTTTGAGATTGTTGATTCAGATAAATGTTTAAGCTATTGGAGCACAAACAATATAGGCCAATCTTGTGCCTGTAATGGTAATTTAGTTTGTAATGCTTCAGATTATAATGCAGTCAGTTGCTGCAGCACCACAATTAAGCAATATATTTTAAATAATGTTCCATCAAGTGATTATGAAGATGCTGGTATTTATTCTGATTCAATGCCAACTAATTTAATAATACCTAGTTCAATAAATCAAAAACCAGTAGTATCAATAGCTGCCCGTTCATTTAATTTGAGTTCTTTGACATCGGTAGTAATACCGAGTAGTGTTACCACGATAGGCGATTATGCGTTTTCCAATAATCAATTAACATCAATAACAATTCCCAATGGTGTTACATCAGTAGGTGCAAGTGCATTTGCTTTTAATCAGCTAACATCATTATCAATTCCCAATAGTGTCACATCTTTAGGAACCAGTGCATTTCAACAAAATCTACTTAGTTCAGTGACACTATCAAATAATACACCAAATATACAATATTCAACTTTCATTAACAATCGGTTGACATCTGTTATAATTCCTGAGGGGGTTACATATATAGGAAGCTATGCATTTACAAATAATCAGTTAACCTCTGCAATTATATCGAGTAGTGCTTCTGTAATAAGTAATTATGCTTTTTCTACTAATCAGCTTACTTCAGTAAGAATAAAAGGTAAATCATCATCAACTGATTTTACATCGTATGGATCTGATATATGGGGATGGGCATCAGGTGTGACATGTGTAACTAACAATACAAGTAATGTAACTAATGGATGTATTACTTGGGAAGGTTCTGGAAGTTAAAAACAAGGTATTTTATACCTTGTTATTTTATTTTTAATATTTATGTGATAAAATATAGGTGACAAAGAGGTGATTATATGAATGGTAATAGATACTTTTTAATGATGGAAGATCATACTGATACAGAAATATTTTATAATGATGAGGAGTATAATAGATTTTTACTTGATTATTCTAAGAATAATAAAAATCCTAAAAATAAATATGCATTCGGAAACCTAACTGTTTTAATTAATGAAAAAAATATAAAAGCTATCAAATATACTGTTTATAAAAAGATAACTAAATCTTATGATTTAGATAAAATTGATAACTTCTTGACTGAACAAGTAGAAGATCAAGATAATTTAAAGGAAAGATTTAAATCAGAGGTTGATGGTGGAAAAGGTAAAATGCATATTGGATATATGTATAAAGGTCAAGCAAAAACTTTACCAATATTTTATAAAAAAGATAGACAATATGTTGATTATGAATCATTAAGAAAACTTATGTTAGATAAAGTATTGGAAAATACCTTTTTATCAAAAATATGGACTAATCCAAAGCTTAATCAAACTGAATATCGTAAAAAGATAGCTGCTTATTTAGAGAAAATTCAAATTGAATATGGTAAATATATAATTAACAGAATGAATGATGAAAGTGGCATTAAAAGTGCGGTATCAGATTTTATAAAAGCTTGGTGTACAAGAGATGGTGAAATTAGTCAAAGATATGTTAGAGAACTTGGATCAATAGTTAAAAACATTATTGATGGTAAGAATGATAAGAAAGAAGAAAGCAAAGAAGAGCAAAAACCAGATATAAAAGGTAAACATGATGAAGATCCAAATAAGGGTGGGCCAAAAGCAAGAAGACGTACTAGAAGAGATGATACTGAAAATATGGATCCTTTATTCTAAAAAGCGACAAAAATTATTTGTCTCTTTTTTTATAATGTAAAAAGGTGATAATAGTGAAGGTATATATTGATATAATTCTTTTAATTAATTTCTTTTGTGATTTTTTAATTTTATATTCAGTATCAATTTTGTTAAAAAGAGATATTAAATTAAGAAGATTAATATTAGCATCTTTGTTTGGGTCTTTAAGTATAATAGTTTTATTTATTAAATTAAATAATTTATTATTATTTTTATTAAAACTAATACTAAGTATTATTATGAACATACTGGCATTTGGATATAAAGATATTAAATATCTTATAAATAATGTAATGTACTTTTACTTAAATAGTCTTTTATTAGGAGGATTTATATATTTAATTAATTTGAAGTTAAAAAATAATATTATTAATTCACTATCTAGTAATATTATTTTATTATTTATATTTAGTCCATTAATAATGTATGTGTATATTAAATTTTTATTGAAATTAAAATATAATTATTCATTAAAATATAAAATTGACATATATATTAAAGGACATATTATAAAACTTATTGGTTATTATGATACTGGCATGGTTATAAAAGATCCATATAAAAATAGACCAATAATAATTGTTAATAAAGAAAGAATTAAATTAAATAATATTAATTTTTTATTAGTTCCTTGTAATACAATTGATAATTCTTTTTTAATTAAATGTATTAAACCAGATTATGTATACATAAACGGAATAGGTAGTATTAATGATGTTTTAATAGGACTTTCTCCTAAAAAGATAAACATTGAAGGAGTAGACTGTATATTAAATAAAAGTGTATTGGAGGGTAAAAATGAATATAATAAAAGTAATTAGAAAGCTTTTAAAAAATAATAATTCTGGTGTTTATTATGTGGGAAGTACAGATATTTTACCGCCACCATTACCTAAAGAAGAAGAGGAAAAATTAGTTTTATTAAGAGAAAGTGGTGATAAGAATGCTAGAAATAAACTTGTTGAACACAATTTAAGATTAGTAGTATTTTTATCAAAAAAATATGAAGGAAGTGGATATGATCTTGAAGATTTAGTTAGTATTGGAACAATAGGATTAATAAAAGGAGTTAATACATATAAACTTGATAAAAATATCAAATTAGCGACTTATGCATCAAGATGTATAGATAATGAAATATTAATGTTTTTAAGAAAAAATAAAAGAAAAAAAACTGAAGTTAGTTTTGAAGATTCTATAAATTTTGATAGTGAAGGAAATGAACTTCATTTAGAAGATGTTCTTGGTACTGAAAACGATTTAATAGAAAAGAAATATGAAGATAAAATTGATAAAAAAATATTACTTGAAGAAATAAGTAAATTAAATGATAGAGATAAAGAAATTATCATTATGAGATATGGTCTTATGAATAGTGAAGAATACACTCAAAAAGAAGTTGCGGATAAACTTGGGATTAGTCAATCTTATATATCTAGAATTGAAAAAAAGGTTATTAAAAAATTAACTAATTTATTGAAAGCATAAAAATAAAATTTATGCTTTTTTATGTAGATTTTTATATATTTTTATGATAAACTAATATATAGAGAATGGCGTGGAGGTACGATGAGCAATAAAAATTATGAAGACCCCGAAGAAAGAAGAATGGCTGCATTAAGAAGACTCGGAATTTTAATGCTTGTTCTTCTAGGAATAATCTTAATATTCCTTTTGCTAAAGGGTTGCGGAAATAAAAAAGTAAATAATGATACTGCTCCTAGTAATACAAGTAGGACTGAACCAATAATTAATAATTCCACTCATACACCAGTGGATAGTACACCTAAAGATTTAAATGCATTATTATTAGAGTCAGGTAAAGAATACTATGAAAAGAATTCATATTTGTTACCTAAGTCATCTGGTGAATGTGGAAGTGTTGATTTACTTACTTTAACACAAGAAGGATTAATTGATAGAACATATTTTACTTCTTGTAAAAATGATACAACGTATTTAAAAGTTTGTAAGTTAGCGAGTGGTAAATATCAATTTGTAGGTTTTCTTGATTGTACAGATAATAAAACAGAGAATAAGTATTCTGATTGGCAAGAAGGAACTGAATCTAATATAATTGCTAATTCAACTGATGTAAGGTTTTTATATCAGGCAGATTATTTAGAAACAAAAGGTTCTAGCTTAGGAAATCTAGAAGAAGTATGGGAAGATGAAATAAAATATCAAAATTATAAAACAGAAGGAACTACAAAGTATTATAGATATAGAGATTTACAATATATTTGGAGTATAAAGAGTTTTAGGTTTTATCCTTCAGATGCTGGTGAATCTTCTAAGGTTAGTGAATATTATATTTCTTCACCAGCAAGCGGATATACTAATAAAACAAATAAGAATGATTCAGTAGCTAAATACTTTAGTACAACAGAAGAAAAAGTATATTGGTTAAATGCAAATGGAAGTAAGAGGTTTGCAGAAGCAGCACCTGATGATGTATACAAATACAAAGACAATCCTGTTTCAATGACACTATATAGATCTAGGTCATGGACAGAAACTTCAAAGCCAGTTACTTCAGCACCAGTTAAAATATGGTATTGTGGTAATTCAAATGACTTAATGTTACCAAGAATTTCATATGAAGATTGTGCAACACAAACAAAATATCCAAATTATACAATCACAATAAAAACTATTTATACATGTGAAAATGGTCCAGTACCAATAGATGTTGGAGAAAATGGTGTGTGTTATCGCTGCACAGACGGGAATACACTTAAAGCCACAAAAGATTCTTGTGGAAACTATGGTGATTGGAGTGAAGAAAGTGATACACCTTGTGATACAACAAAATCGGATTTATGTGAAAATAGAACTATAACAACATATAACTGGTATAAGTTAGTAAATGGTGAAAGAAAGTATTATCCATCTGGAGCTTCAAAAGCGAAAGACGAAAAAACCTATTATGCAAAGTCTCCATCAACTGGATTAATAAGAGATGAAGAAACAGTCACGACAGGATGGAAATGGTATAAAGAAGTAGAAACACAAACATCTGGATATTCTACTACAGCTCCTCAAGACGGGGCAGTAAAAACAAATAAAAGTAAATGGACTGAATACAGTTCATGGTCAACTAAAATACCAGATAGTTTAGGAAGTTCTGGAACAAGAGAAATTCAAAGTAAATTAAAAATTAAATTAAGGCCTATAATTTCAAGTGTTTCAGAAGAATGGAAAACATTTAATGAAGATTATTTGAGCTTAGATGAATTATTAAAAAAATTACAAGATAAAGGATATAAAGTTTATTCAATAGAAGATATAAATAAAAGCGGAGAATTAAAATATAAAGTAAAATTAATGATAAGAAATATAGAGGTGAGATAAAATGAATGATGAAGAAATTTTAAGAGAGTTATCTGATTTATCAGAAGTATTAGGAGAGTTACCTGATATATCTACTAGTGAAGCAGTAGGAAACATAAAAAGGATGTATGAGGAATCAGAAGCTGATTATAATTACATTAGATTAAATCATGTTGGTTATAATGAAAAAGAATATGTTGCTTTAAGCGCTGAATATGATAAGGCTTTAGTTGACACAGACAGTTTAACGCTTGAAGTAGCTCAATTAGAAGTAGATTTAAAAAGAATGGAAAGGCAAGAAGCAAACTTTATAAGAGCTCAAGAAGAAAATGAAGCACAATATCAACGTATGGATGATGAAATTAATTATCTTGAAGAAAGATTAAATAATAAAAATCTTTCAGAAGAAGATAAATCAAGATTAAATAAACAAATTGAGAATCTTAATAAAGCTAAAAAGGGGATTGAAAATAATAGAGAATTACAAAAGCAAAGAATAGAGGCAGCTGGAAATAAGAAAAAAGAGATAGAGGAAAACCTAGCTTCAAAGAAAACTGAATTACAAAGTAAAAACGAGTTAAGTGCAAAATTATCTAAAGATATTGAAACTTTAAAAGCAAAAGGATATGAAGAAGCTCTTAAAACTGCAGAGTTAAATACTCAAACTCTATATTTTGCATATAATTTCTATTCATCAAATCCAAAAGAAGAAATAGACAAAACTATAAAGGATTATAAAGAAGGATTAATTGATTCTAGAGTTTTAAATGAAAGACTTCAAAACTTAAAAGTATTGCTAAACAGTGGTGTTTATAATATTGATGACATAAAAAATATTGATAATAAATTAAGAGAAAGAAAGATTAAAGAAGTTGAAGAAGAATATAAAAAACAACTAGAATTTGTAAGAAAAGAAAACAACATTGAATATTATGAAGAATTAGCTAAAAAAGATCCAAGATTTAAAGCAAGATATGACGCTATTATAGAAGATCTATTATTACATGGAAAAGGTACTGATAGAATAACTGAATTAGAAATGTTACATAAGTCATTACTTGCAACTGATAAAGTAGCTCATAAAGGATTTGCTGAAAATCTTGATGATTTAATTGCTAAGACAGGTGGAGAGGTACTTGTTGAAAAAGAAGGTAGAGAAGTACCAGATTATTTCCCCGAAGAAGTATTACAAATATTAGATGCAGCTACTGTTAAAAAAGCTAACGAACAAATTCAACAAAAAATTGAAGAAGAAGTTAAAAAAGCAGTAGAAGAACAAAAGAAAGAAGAACCTGAGCCTGATAAATCTCCTGAACTTATCGTTCCTGAAGAAATGATGAGGAGAATAAATGAAAATGCTAAAAAGAAAACAAAAGAAGTAGCTCCTAAAATTGTTGAAAGTGCTAAGCATCCAGAAAAACCTATAAATTTAGATGGTGAAAAAGTAGAAGTAAAAAATGTTAAAGAAATAGCACCCGAAAAAGCTAGTAAGATAAAAGAATTTTTCAAAAAGCATTGGAAAAAGGCAAAGTTGATTGCAGGAATCGTAGTATTTGCTGTTACATTCGGAGCAGTTAGTTTGTGTGCCCCATCAGAACAACTTGCAAGTTCACAAGAAGAAGTGCCAACAGATGCTAGAGAATTTCAAGAAGATGAGGTAAGATATCAATCACCTAATGGTGTAGAAGTGGATTTTGTTAATGGTCCTGAAGTAACACCAGCACCAGTTTTACCACCAGTACCAGAAACACCAGCACCCGAAGTAACACCAGAGCCAGAAGAAACACCTGTAGTTGAAGAAACTCCAGCACCAACAAAGCCACCGCACAAACCTTCAACTCCTACACCAACACCAACTCCTACACCAACGCCAACACCAACACCTGATCCAGATAGTCCAACACCACCTCCTGGAGTACCAGATAGTGACATGCCTTCACCAGGCGAAACTCCAACTCCAGCGCCAGAAACACCAACTCCGGCTCCTACACCAACGCCAACAGAGCCACCAACTTATGAAGACCCAGAAATGGATGGTACTGATGGACAAGACAATGATAATGAAGAAGAGAATGAGCAAGAGGAGACTCAAACTCACGAAGATCCAGAAATGGATGGTACCGGACAATATGATGGATTGATATATGATCCAGTAACTGGAACATATTATGATCCTGCTACTGGTAAATATTATAATTCTGATGGTAATGAAATTGACCCATATTTAATAACACCACCAACTGCTGAAGAAGTAGCCGAAGGAATTGCGAGTGTTGGTGATGTCTCAGTAGATGATATATTTAATCAATTGAATGAAGGAAAAGGCAACGGAATGGGAGGAAGATAATATGGAAAACAAGACAAATAAGGTAATAGAGCTTGCTAATAGCAAAGAGTATTTTGTATTAAGGCAAATTGTATATAAGAATGATACTTATTATGTTACTAGTGAAATATTTGATGAAGGAGAAAAATTTGATGAAGATTTAACTGTTTTGAAAGAGACAGTTGAAGATGGTAAAACATATGTAAATATTGTTAATGATCCAGATATCATTAAAACAATTATGGAACATATATAAGCAAATATTTAAAATATTTGCTTTTTTTTTGTTTAGAACTTTCAAATATTATTCATTATATATTTGAAAGGATAGTTATGTCAAAATATAAGGTAGATATATGTGGTATTGATACAAGTAAATTAAGGACTCTTAAAAATGATGAGATGATTAGATTGTTTAAGGCATATAAAGAAGGAGATAATTCTATTAAGGAATTATTAATATATGGTAATTTAAAATTAGTATTATCTATTTTAAAGAAATATCAATCTCGTGTTGATAATATGGATGATTTATTTCAAATAGGGTGTATAGGTTTAATAAAAGCTATTGATAATTTTGATTTATCATATGGAGTTAAATTTAGTACTTATTCTGTACCAATGATTGATGGAGAGATTAAAAGATATATTAGAGATAATAATGCAGTAAGAATAAGTAGGAGTATTAAAGAAACTGCTTATAGGATTATTAAATTTAAAGATGACTTTGCAAGTAAGAACAATAGAGAGGCTACTACTGATGAAATTGTTAAGTATTTAGGAATTCCTGAATATGATATATCTAGTGCATATATGTCTTTAAAAGAGCCAATGAGTATTTTTGAACCAATATATAGTGATGGTGAAGATGAAATATATTTGCTTGATCAATTGGAAGATAAAAAAGAAAATTCTAATATGGATGAAATATTGAGTTTAAGAAAAGCTATGAGTAAATTGAAAAAAAGAGAAAAAGATATATTAATAAGTAGATATGTTATAGGTAAAACTCAAATGGAAATCGCGGATGAAATAGGTATTTCTCAAGCACAAGTATCTAGAATTGAAAAAAGTGCGATTAAAAATGTTAAAAGACTTTCTGCATAAAAATGCTTTTATTTCTCATATAATTATTAGGTGGTAACGTGAGATTATCTGATATGCAACAAAAAGATATAATATATTTAAAAGATGGTAGAAAACTTGGTAAAATAATTGATGCTGATCTTGATGTTAACAATGGAATTTTAAAAAGTTTATCGGTTGAAAAAAGAGGTATTAAAAGATTTTTTTCGGGTGAATCAAATGTAATAATTAAATTTAATCAAATTAAAAAAATAGGGGAAGATGTTATTTTAGTTGATACACCTAGATAATATCTTTTTTTTGTGGTATTATTTATTCATGAAAAAGAAGAATATATTGATAGTTTTAAGTATTGTTTTACTTATTTTACTTGATCAAATTAGTAAGATATTAATATCTAGATATATGATAGAATATAATTATATTAAAATAATACCTGGTTTTTTAAGTCTTACATATATAAAAAACTTTGGTGCTGCTTTTGGTATATTAGAAGGTAAAAGGATATTTTTTATAATAATAACTATAATTGTTTTAGCTTATATAATATATGAAATATTTAAATATAAAAATAATAAATATTATTTAATATCTTTAATATTAATAATAAGCGGAATAATTGGAAACTTTATAGATAGAGTATTTTTAGGGTATGTAAGAGATTTTATAAGTTTTAGAATATTTGACCCTATATTTAATATCGCAGATTCATTCATAGTTGTAGGTGTAATAATGCTTATTATTTATAGTTTGGTAGGAGATAAAAATGAAAGTAAAAGATAGTTGGATTAATAATAGATTAGACCAAGTTTTACCAAAGTATCTTAATGAGACTAGAAGTTTTGTATCTAATCATATTAAAAATGGAAATATATTAGTTAATAATAATAAAGTAAAACCCGGTTATTTATTAAAAAAAGATGATGAAATATTTATTGGAGATTTAAAAATAGATACATCTATTAAAGGAGAAGATATACCACTTGATATTTATTATGAAGATGAGTATTTAATGGTTGTTAATAAACCAAGTGGTATGGTAGTTCATCCTGCTCCCGGTAATTATCATGGGACTTTAGTTAATGCTTTAATGCATCACACTAAGAATTTAAGTGATATAAATGGTGAAATGAGACCCGGAATAGTACATAGAATTGATAAAGATACTTCTGGATTATTATTAATTTCTAAAACTAATGAAGTTCATAGAATATTATCAGATGATTTTAAATATAAGAGAGTTAAAAGAAAATATTTGGCTTTAGTTCATGGTATAATAGACGCTAATAACGGGAAAATTGATGCTCCTATCGGAAGAAGTAATGTTGATAGAAAGAAGATGTCTGTAACAGATAAAAACAGTAAAAAAGCTATTACTAATTTTACTGTTAAAGAAAGATTTAAAAACTATACATTAGTAGAATTAATACTTGAGACAGGACGTACTCATCAAATAAGGGTTCATATGGCCTATATAAATCATCCCGTTGTTAATGATCAGGTTTATAGTAAAATTAAACCAATTAATGATTATGGTCAGATGTTGCATGCTTATTATATTGGATTTACTCATCCTATAACTAAAGAATTTATGGAATTTGAGTGCCCTTTAGAAAAAGAATTTGTTGATATAATGGATTCCCTTAAAAATTCATAATATATACACTAAGTGAAACTATTAAAGCATATCCTGAAAATATAATATAAGGTATCAAAAAATATGATGCCTTTTTATTTATACTTTTAGTTTCAATAAATAAGAATATTGAACTTATAAATGTTATAGTGGTCATTATAAATGCTAAAAAAGGACTCATTAGATAGAAAAAAGCAAATGAAAATAATTGGTTTCCTAAGTAATTAGTGATAAGTACATATAAGTAGTCTCTATTTTTTAATATATTTATATTTTTACTTATTATGTAAATACTAATAGATATTAAGATATATAAAATTAACCAGGTAATTCCAATAATTTTACCGGGTAAAGCAAATGATGGGATATTTAATGATTCATAAAAAGCTTTATTGTATGGGAATATAAGCCCACTTATTAACCAAGGAAGTAATATTATTAAGAATCTTAATACAATTCTAAGTTTATCTTTCAAATTATTCACCTCTTTACTAATCTTATGAAAAATAATATAATATTATTAATGGTTTTTAGAAAGAGAGTTAAAAATGGAATTAGTAATAAATAAAAAAGATGATATTGTTATGAAGATTCTTCATTTCTTTGTTACTGAAGAGAATTATAAGCCGGTTATATTAAAAGGTGTGCAAAATGAAATATGGCTTGAAAACTTTGATAAAGATCCTAAATTAATTAGAATAAATATAAATTATATACATAATGATTTGCAGTTTGATAATGATTTATATAAAGCAAATGTTATAAGAAAGAATATTGGTAGAAAGACTTTATCATTAAGGACAAATGTATTAAATTTATTAATTGATACTAATGATAATGTTAAAATAACTGATGATAAAAATATATTTTCTTTAAAAGTTAATAAAATAGGTGATTTAAAATCAAATAAATTTCTTAATCAAGTATTTCCGGGTATTAAAGATAAACTTGATACTAAGAAAGCTGATTTAAATGAATTTGTAAAATTAACAAATGAATTAAATGAAAAAACATTTAGAGATGAACAAAGAATGGATAGGATATTTAAAGAAAAAAAACCTATTGTTACTAAAGTTTTAATAATTATAAATATTTTAGTTTATCTTGTATGTACACTTTCATTATTATATAAACCAGAATTAAATACTATAATTACTTATTATGGTGCTAATAACTATAAATTAATTCAAGCACAGGGGTATATAGGATTATATAGACTTGTAACTAGTATGTTCTTACACGCTGATATATTTCATATTTTCTTTAATATGTATGCTTTATATGTGGTTGGTAATCAAGTTGAAAGATATTATGGACCTAAAAAATATTTATTAATATATTTTATAAGTGGAATAGTGGGAAGTTTATTTTCAAATGTATTTATGTCAGCAAATACAATAAGTATAGGCGCCTCTGGTGCAATATTTGGTTTGTTTGGAGCACTTGCATATTTTTCATATAATTATAGAGCGGTATTAGGAAACTTTTTAAAAAGTTCAATAATACCTGTATTGATAATCAACTTGTGTTTGGGTTTATTTATATCAGGAATTGATGTATTTGCTCATATTGGAGGATTAATTGCAGGTGTTTTAACATCAATGCTTGTAGGAGTTAATGGTAAAAACCAAAAGACAAATGTTAATATATTAATTGTATTTACTTTGTTAATCGTATTTATGATATATATGTTATTTATAAAATAAAAAAATGACTTTTAAGTCATTTTTATTTTCTTATAATTTTCTATAAAGTCCAATTGCTTTACCTAATATTGTTACTTCTTTTAAAATAATAGGTGCCATTGTATCGTTTTCTGGTTGTAATCTAAAATATCCATCTTCTTTATAAAAAGTCTTTAATGTTGCTTCATTATTTTCATTTAATGCAACAACAAGGTCTCCATTCTTCGCTGTATTAGTTCTTTCTACTATTACATTATCACCATTATATATTCCAACATTAATCATACTTTCACCTTGAATAAGAAGAGAAAATACTTCTTTATTTTTAGGAATCATATAAGCTGGAAGAGGTAAATATTCATCTGGATGTTCAATAGCTTCGATTGGATTACCAGCAGCTACTTTACCAAGTAGGGGAATACTTACAACATCATCACTTTTTTCTATATATTCATTAGGAACCTTAACTTCAAGTGTTCTAAATTTTGAATTTGTTTGAGATAAATACCCCTTATTGATTAAATGCTTTAAATGAACAAATACAGTAGCAGGACTACTTAAATTTAATTCTGCACATATTTCTCTTACAGTAGGTGCATAACCATTTTTAGCAATATATTTTTTAATTACTGTTAATACTTCTTCTTGCTTAATTGTTAATTTTTCCATAACTCACCAACCTTCTAATTATATGTTAACACTAAAGTGTAAAATTGTCAAACATTTGTTTATATTTTTATTGACACGAATACTTGTTTGTGTTAAATTATATTTAGAAAAGGAAGTGATTATTATGTTAAAAACAATTAAAATCAATAAAGGGGTTATAGTATTCTATATAATAATAGCGTTACTTACATTATTATGTGTTGTAAGAATGAATAGTTTAAATATAATAAGTAATAATACTTCGGAGGCTACTACTCACTGTGCTTGAGCTAACTTGAAGATATTTAAAAATATAGTATAATGTTAATAGGTGATTTTATGATTATAGATTTATTACCATTAATTAACAATCAAAAAAGTTCAATTGAAATAAATGATTATATTGAAATACCCGAAGAGTATTATAAAAATACTGATATTAGAAAGTTGGATAAAGTTTTAGTTAATGGTTTTATTAATGAAATAGGTGATGATGTTTTTAATTTGAGTATAAATATAAAAGGTAAAATGATTTTACCGTGTGCATTATCTCTTGAAGATGTAGATTATCCTTTTGAAATTAATGTTGATCAAAACATTGAATTTGATGATGATTTTGAAAAAAATTATAAAATTATATCAAATACACTTGATATTTTACCAATTTTGTGGGAAAATATTGTACTGGAAATCCCAAGTAGAGTCGTAAAAGACAATGCTAAGATTAAAACAGAAGGGGATGGATGGTGCTTAACTAGTGAAGAGGAACTAAAAAGTAACAAGTTAAGTGATCTAAAAGAACTATTAGAGATGGAGGAAGAAAAATGAGATTAGATATTCAATTATTTGGTGCATTACCTGCTAGAAGAATTAGTAAGACTAGAAAAAGATTAAGAAGAACACATTTAAAGAAAGAAGCACCAACTATTACTACTTGTCCTAATTGTAATAGTCCTATTGCTCCTCATAGAGCTTGTACTAATTGCGGTTACTACAAAGGAAAAGATGTTTTAGGTAAAGAAGAAAAAGTAGAAGAAAACAAAGAATCTAAAAAATCTGATAAATAGTGTAAATTAAAAAGTGTAAAATTTTTAAAAAATGTAAAAAATGTATTTACATTTTTTTTTGTGTGTTATAGAATAAGTGTAGACAGTGGTAGAAAGTGGTAGAAAGTGGGGGATTTGAAATGTTTATTGGTGAATATCATCATAATATTGATGAGAAAGGAAGACTAATAGTTCCATCTAAATTTAGAAGTGAACTAGGAGAACAATTCATAATCACTCGTGGACTAGATAAATGTATTTTTATTTACTCTATGAATGAATGGAACAACATCATTAATAAACTAAAATCCTTATCTTTTACTAAGAAAGACGCAAGAAATTTCATGAGATTTTTCTTGAGTGGAGCCACTGTTTGTGAATTCGATAAACAAGGTCGAATCAGTATTACCTCACCGTTAGTTCATTACGCCAATTTGAATCATGAATGTGTGATAATTGGCGTAAATGAACGACTTGAAATTTGGTCTAAAGAATCATTTGATGACTTTATGAAAACAAATGAAGAAGAATTTTCTGTTATATCAGAGCACTTATTTGATGGAGATAATAATGCATAAAAGTGTTTTGTATGATGAGGTACTTGAGGGCTTAAATATTAAACCCGAAGGAAAATACATAGATGCGACTTTAGGTTACGCGGGTCACTCCAGTGGGGTATTAGGTTTATTGAATGAGAAGGGGTTCTTATTCGCCTTTGATCAAGATGAAGATGCGATTAAATTTAGTCTTGATCGTTTATCAAAAATTTCTAATAATTTTAAGATTATTAAGTCAAACTTCAAAGATATGAAAGATTATATCAATGTTAGTGTTGATGGGATAATGTTTGATCTTGGAGTAAGCAGTCCACAACTCGATACACCCGAGCGTGGTTTTAGTTACCACTATGATGCCCCTTTAGATATGAGAATGGATAAAGATGCTAAGCTAACCGCTTATGATGTAGTAAACACTTATCCTTTAGAAAAACTAACTGAAATTTTTTTCATCTATGGAGAAGAAAGATATTCTAAAAATATTGCCAAAAATATCATAAGTAGTAGACCAATAAATACCACTTTAGAACTTGCAGAAATTATAAAGGGTAGTGTACCAGAAAGTTATAGAAATAAGTCTCATCCAGCAAGAAAAATATTCCAAGCAATAAGAATTGAAGTTAATAATGAACTTAAAATATTAGAAGGCTCTATTAATGATGCATTTAGTTTATTAAAACCAGGTGGAAGAATGTGTGTTATAACATTTCATTCATTAGAGGATAAAATTGTTAAAAGAGTATTTAATAATTTATGCAAGGATTCTAATGATTTGAATTTACCTTATATTCCAGAAGAGTTAAAAGCTAAAGCTAAATTAATAACTAAAAAGCCAATCACACCAAGTGATAAAGAATTAAAAGATAATAATAGGAGTAGAAGTGCTAAACTTCGAATAATTGAAAAAATATAAAGGAAGGATAATTATGCAAAAGAAAAAGATATGTTTGCTTAAAGGTGAAAAATTCTTATATTTTGTAATTGGATTACTAATTGTTGCTAATTTATTAGGACCAGCTTTTTCTTCTGCAATGTTATCTAAAACTAATATAGAAGTAGAAAGCGTAAAAAGCAAAATAAGCAAACAAGAAAAAATTAATGAGAGTTTATCTATGAAGATAAATGAATTGTCTAGTCTTGATAAAATCGAGAGTGTTGCAACATCTTATGGTTTAGAGTATAATAATAGTAACATTAAGATTGTATCAGAGTAGGTGGTTGTTATGAAAAAAGCAAGAACAGTTAGAATAAATTTACCATTTGTTGTAATTGTTTTGTTTTTATTTGCTTTAATAATTTTTAAACTTTTTTATGTTGCTTTGAGTCCAAAAGTTGATGGAGTAAACTTAACTGCATTTGCTAATAACAGAAACACCAGAAAAGAGAAAATAACTGCTTCAAGAGGAACAATATTTGATGCTAATGGTGAAGTATTAGCTCAAGATGTTAATAGTTATACTGTAATTGCTTATTTAAGCCCATCAAGAACTGAAGATATGTCTCGTCCTTATCATGTTGTTGATAAAGAATATACCGCTAAGATGTTATCACCACTAATTAATATGAGTGAAGAAAGAATATTATCTCTTCTTAATTATGATGCTTATCAAGTTGAACTCGGGCCTGGAGGAAGAGGTATAACAGAACTTTTAAAAGAACAAATAGAATCTTTAGATTTACCAGGAATAGGTTTTTTAAAGAGCGTTAAAAGATATTATCCTAAATCAAACTTTTTATCATATACAATCGGATACGCTAAAACAGATGAAGAGACAAATGAGATAAAAGGTGAAATGGGCGTTGAACTTAAATATAATGATATTTTAACGGGTAAAAACGGATATAGGGAATATCAACAAGATATATATGGTTATAAAATAGCTAATACTCCAGAGATATTAGAGAATGCTACCAAAGGAGAAGATGTTTATTTAACAGTAGATACCAATGTACAATTATTTACTGAACAAGCAATGTCTATAATTGAATCAGCAGGAGCAGAATGGGGAATAATTGGTGTTATGGATGCTAAGACTGGAAAAATCTTAGGAGTAGGAACAACACCTAATTTTGATCCTAATACCAAAAATATTAAATCTTACTATGATCCATTTGTTTCCTATACATATGAACCTGGTTCAACAATGAAAATATTTAGTTTCTTAGCTGCTATGGAAAACGGAGTATATAACGGTAAAGAGACATATAAATCAGGTACTATAAAAATAGATGATGCTACAATAAAAGACTGGAATAATTATGGTTGGGGAACAATTACATTTGATGAAGGTTTTATGGGTTCATCAAACGTAGCCGCTACTAAATTAGCTCAAAAATTAGGGAGACAAAAATTATTTGATTTTTATACATCTTTAGGATATGGAAAAGAAACTGGAATAGAACTTCCTAATGAGCAACATGGTATAATTAATTTTAAATATAATACAGAAATAGCTTCTGCCTCTTTTGGACAGGGTATAAGTGTAACCGCTATTCAAATGATGCAAGCATTAAGTTTAATCGCAAATGATGGAGTAATGTTAAAACCATATATAATTTCTAAAATTGTAAATTCAGAAACTGGTGAAACAACTTATGAAGGAAAAAAAGAAGAAATAGGAAGAGTTGCATCTGAAGAAAATGTTTTAGCAATAAGAGAGCTTATGAGAGGTGTGGTTGATGGAAGAGCAACTATGTCAACAGGTAAAAGTTATGAGGTTGCTGGATTTGATGTAATAGGGAAAACCGGAACAGCTCAAATTGCATCAAAATCCGGAGGATATTTAAAAGGATCTACTAACTATGTTCGTAGTTTCGCTGGAATGTTTCCAAAAGATGACCCGCAAGTTATAATATATGCTGCTATAAGTAAACTTCAAAATACTTCAGAATTACCACGAGCAATAAGAGGGTTAATAACAGATACTGGAACATATTTAGGCATTGAAAAAACAAAAGATATTAAAACAATAGTTCAAGAAAAAATGCCAAACTATATTAATTCTAATATAGAAGATGCTAAAAAAGAATTAACTGATAATAAGATTCAAGTAATTAATATCGGAAATGGTACAAAAGTAATAAAGCAGTATCCTAATAAAGGTGTAATTATAAGTGAAAACGATAAAGCTTTCTTAGTGACTAATGGTTTAGAATTTACTATGCCTAATATGAAGAATTGGTCTAGATCGGATGTTGAGGTGTTTTCTAATTTAACAGGTGTAAAATTCAAATATGATAATTATGGATATGTAGTAAGTACAAGCATTTCTCCTGGAACTAAAATAACAAAAGATGATGTGATAGATGTAAAACTTGAACCAAAATATAAAAAATTAGAGTCCGAAATAAAAGAATCGGATACATAATGTGACAAATTTTTAATAATAAGTATTTTAAAATATAATAGGTGATTATATGAGAATCTATTATATTTTTTCTATTAAAGATGATGTTTATAAAATAACTAAAAATGATCCGGAAAAATTATATAATGTATTAAGTAATATATATTCCTTACCTAAAAAAGAATCAAAACTTGGATATAAGGTATTTGAACGCACTTGTATGTTTTTTGATAAACAAAATATTAATCTTTTAATAAAAAGATTAAATTCAGATAATTATAGTTATACTTGTTTTAGAAATAATCACATTATTAATGACTTTTATAATAATGAAACGACTAAATTAACTATAAATTATTCCCATTTAGTACTTAAAACAAATATTGAATATCCAAGATTTTTAAGTGAAATAAGATCTTTAAAGAATCTATTTATATGTGATTTTATAAATGAAGATTATTTTTATTTAAAAGAAATTAGTCATAAAAAGAGTATATACTCCTAGACTTTTATATTTAATTTTATTATAATAAATTCTATGAAGGAGGATATAATATGCTTTGGGATATTTTATATGTATTAATAGGATTAATAGTTGGAATTATAGCTGGATTTTTAATCGCTAGATTTGTATTTAAAAAACAACTACAAAAGAATCCACCAATTAATGAAGAAATGATTAAAACTTTAATGAGAGGAATGGGAAGAAACCCATCTCAGAAACAAGTTAATCAATTAATGAAACAAATGAGTAGATTTAATTAATATGAAAAAGATAAAAGTATTATATATGAAGTAATAGAAATAATAATTGATATTACTAATCTATATAAAAAAACTTTAAAAAAATTAATATTATATTTACTTAATATACTTGATATTTGAAAATGTATTGAAATACCTGAGAATATCAATGAAAAAACACATAATGAAAATTTAATATTGAAATTAGTGATTAATTCACTAATTTTTTTAATTCCATTTGATAATTCTAATAGACTTGTTAGTACTATTTCGATATATAAATTAGTGTTTAAATAATTAATTATTATTCCAGCTAATATAGAGAATATGACTATATTTCCTAGTATTATCATTAGGGAATCAAATGAAGATGAGATTGATTCTTTTAATACTTTCATAAAAGACTTATTATTTTTAATATTTAAATTAATAGTGTATTTATTTTTATCTTTTATAATAATAAATATTAGAAAATTTGTTAAATATATTATTAATAATAAAGCCATACCTATATAAATACTATTAAATCCAAGATATCCTATAACTGTTATTACAAAAACCGGACTAGGAAAAAAAGTAATTATTAATAATTTTTCTGCTTCTTTTAAAGTTATTATTTTTTTGTCTAGATAATCTTTTATATATTCAGCATTAGATGGCATTCCACTTAACATTGAAAGAATTATTATAGATAAATATATATTACTATTTTTTAATTTAGATATATAATATGGAAAATTATAATTAATAAGTATTTTATTTAATACAAAAAATGGAAATAATGATATAAATAATTTATTTATAAATAAATTAATCGCATCTTTAGAATAAGTTATTAATATATTAGGATTAAATAATATAAATATTTCTAATAATATAATTAAAAATATAATAATAAGATTTTTTCTTTTTTTAATCATATAAATACCCTAATATGTTATAATATTTTGTAGAGGAAAATATGAAAGAAAAATTAAGAAAGTTTTTAAAAAACAATTATAAATTAATACTTATATATATAGTATTAATATGTTTGGTTGTTATTAAATTAGATTATCAAGTATATACCCCCGGAGGACTTCTAAATTTAAATAATAGAATAGAAATAAAAGATAGCTATAAAAGTGAAGGAAGTTTTAATCTAACATATGTAAGAAGTTATAGTGGAAGTATTCTATTTGTTTTGGCATCTTATATTATACCTTCTTGGGATTTAATACCTAATGAAGATATAAGAATGGAAGGGGAAAGTGAAAAAGAAAGTGAAGAGAGGAATAAAATATATTTAAATGAAGTAAATAAAAATGCGGTTATGGTAGCCTTTGATTCACTAAATATGGATGTGAGTATTAATTCAAAGGGTGTAAGAGTAATATATATTTATAATGATGCAGATACCAATTTAAAAGTAGGAGATGTTATAACAAGTATCAATAATATAAAGACATTTAAAACAGTTGATTTAGTTGATATAGTAAATTCTTTAAAAGAAGATTCTAAAGTTAATTTAAAAGTTATTAGAAATAATAAAGAAATTGATAGATACGCAATTATTAAAAATATTGATGGTAAATCTTTAATAGGTATAGCTATTCAAAATGAATTTGAATTAAATACAAATCCTGAAGTTATTTTTAAGTTTAGAGAAAATGAACTTGGTCCTTCTGGAGGACTCATGACAACTCTTAAAATATATGATATGTTAACTAAAGAAGATATAACAAAAGGATATAAAATATCTGGAACAGGTACTATTAATGAAGATGGAACTATTGGAGAAATTGCTGGTATAAAATATAAATTAGCTGGAGCTAATAGAAAAGGATCACAAATATTTATATGTCCAACTGGTAATTATGAAGAGTGTGTATATGAAAAAAATAAAAATAAATATAAAATTAGGTTAATTGAAGGTGATAGCTTTAAAAATGTATTAAGTAAATTAAAAGAATTACCACATTATGACAAATAATGTGGTTTTTTATTTATATAATAGGTTTGGTGATAATATGAAAAGAGTATTTATAATATCAATAATTCTTGGAATAATTTTTTCTTTAATATTATATTTAAATTATAAAAAAAATTTAAATGATATTGATTCAAAAGTAACTTTATACTTTTTTCAAGTATCAGCATATAAAAATATTGAGAACGTTTCTAATAAAACAAAGAATTTAAATAGTTATTTAGTTATTAAAGAAAGTGATAACTTATATCATATTTATATAGCTTTAACAAAAAATTTAGAAAATTTTAAAAAAATAAAAGAGTTATACGAAAAAAATGGCGATAATATATATGTAAGGGAAAAAATAGTTGGTTGTGAAAAATTTATATTAGAATTAGATAACTATGAAGTTTTACTTTCTAAAGTTGAAAGTAAAGAAGCAGTTGAAAGAATTCAAAAAGATGTATTAAAAAAGTATAAAGATTATAATTGTGAAAATATTAGAAATGGCTAAAGATGAAAAGCCAAGAGAAAGATTAATGAGTTTAGGGGTAGAGCATTTATCCAATGAGGAATTAATTTCAATAATATTAAAATGTGGTACTAAAAACATTAATTCAAAAGAATTAGCTAGTTTGATTTTAAAAGAAGCTAAAAGTGTTGAAAACTTAAAAGATTTAAAAATTAACACACTTAGTAAATTAAAAGGAATGGGTGTTGTTAAATCTTGCCAATTACTCGCATCTATTGAACTTGGTAGAAGGGTTTATTATGTTAAGAATAGAAATAATATTCAAATAAATAAAACACAAGTTGTTTATGAAACGTTTAAAAGTGAATTTGATAATTCTATGCAAGAGAAATTCTGTGCTTTATATTTAGATACTAAAAAGAATATAATATCATTTAAAACAATATTTAAAGGCACACTTGATAATTCTGTTGTTCACCCAAGAGAAGTGTTTAGAGAAGCTATTTTATTAAGTGCAGCTGGTATCATTGTTATGCATAATCATCCATCAGGTGATCCAACTCCGAGTGTAAATGATGTGGATACAACTAATAGTCTTATATATGCTGGTAATATGATAGGTATAAAACTTGTAGATCATATAATATTTGGTAAAGATAAATATTATAGTTTTTTTGAAAATATGAATAAACCTAAAAATTAATCATATTATTTTTTAGGTGATTAAAATGACATTAGAAGAATATATGAAAAGTAAAGGTGGACAAAGTAAAAGATTTAAAAATGTTTTTTTAAAAATACTTTTATCTATATTTATTTTATTTGGAGTATTATCAATTATAAGATTAAGTCCTGATACAAAAAGCGCTATAAAAAAAGAATTATTTGAAACAAATTTTGATTTTTCTGTTGTTAATAATTTTATTTCTAAAATATTTCCAAGTGAAGAAAATATCTCTGCTAATGATGCTGGAATTAAATATAAAAAGCATTCTAATTATTTAGATGGTGTAATGTTTGAAATGAATGAAGGGGACAGCGTTAATTTAATTGACAGTGGTATAGTGGTTTTTATTGGTGAAAAAGAAGGTTATGGTAAAACTTTAATAGTTCAGCAAAGTAACGGAATAGATGTATGGTATGGAAATATTGATGACGTAAGTGTTAATCTATATGATTATATTAATAAAAATACTGTAATCGGAACTTCTAAAGATAAATTATATTTAGTATTTCAAAAGAATGGGGAATTTTTAGATTATAAAGACTATATTTAATAAAATTAAAATTAGTTATATAACCTATATAGTTATTCTTTTATCCTTATTATCAGGTTACTTTAGATATGTATTTATATTAACTTTTATAATTTTATTCCATGAATTAGGTCATCTTTTTGTAGCTTATTTATTAGGTTATAAAGAATCTAGTATAGTAATTTACCCATTTGGGGGTATAACAAAATATAATAGTTATTTAAATTCATCAATGTTAAATGAATTATTAATTTTATTAGGTGGTCCTTTATTTCAAGAGATACTTTATATAATATTTATGATACTTTATAAAAACAATTTAATATCTAATATGAATTTTAATATAATAAATATATTTCATAAGAATTTATTATATTTTAATTTTTTACCAATAATACCTTTAGATGGATCTAAATTATTAATTTTATTATTAGAAAAAATATTTCCATATAAAAAATCTAATATAATATTAGTTATTATATCTTTTATTTCAATATTTCTATTTTCTGTTTTTGAAGATAGAGTTATCTTTATAATGCTTTCTTGTATATTAATAAAATCTATAATAGAAGAAGCAAATTTAATAAATATTAAATATAATAAATTTTTATTAGAAAGATATTTAAATAACTATAAGTTTAAAAAAGGTAATTTAATAGATAGTATTGAAAAAATTAAAAGAAGTAAATGTCATGATATTATTGAAGATAATAAAATTTATAGTGAAAAAGAATATCTTGATAAATACTTTAAATGATTGACTTAAAAGGTATTTTATGCTAAAATCTATCTTGTTTGTTGAGATTCTTTCTCTACAACCGCACTAAAAAGGTTTAAAGCTTAGTCACCTTAAAGGCGAGTCTGATTGAAGGAGGTAATTATGAAAGCAATATTTGTTACAGGTGGAAAACAATATTTAGTAAGTGAAAATGATGAAATTTTTGTTGAAAAATTAAATGTACCACCTAAAGAAAAAGTAACATTTAATGAAGTTTTATATGTTGATGGTAAAGTTGGAAGTCCTTATGTAAAAGGCGCAACTGTTACTGCAGAAGTATTAAAACATGGTAAAAATAAGAAAATTAGAGTTTTTAAATATAAACCTAAAAAGAAGTATAGAAAAACTCAAGGTCATAGACAGCCATATACTAAACTTGTTATTAAGAAAATAGAAGTGAAGTAATTATGTTATTAGTAAATATTAAAAAATCAAATGATATAATAGAGTCTATTAGTTTTAAGGGACATGCAAATCATGATGATTATGGAAAAGATATTGTATGTGCTTCTGCTTCTTCTATTTATATAACTACAGTAAATGCAATTCTTAGTTTTGATAAAGATGCAATTAGTTATAATAAAGAAAATGAAGTAAAGAATATTAAAAAAGATGATATTACTAATAAGTTATTAAATAATATGGTTAATATGTTAAAAGAACTTGAAGAAAGTTACAAAAAAAATATTAAAATAGTGGAGGAATAATATGAAATTTTTAAATTTAAATATACAATTATTCGCATCTAAAAAAGGTGTTGGTTCTACTAAAAACGGAAGAGATTCTGCAGGTCGTAGATTAGGCGCTAAAGTAAGTGATGGAGAACGTGTTTCAGCTGGTTCTATACTTTATAGACAAAGAGGAACAAAGATTTACGCAGGAAATAATGCTGGAATGGGTAAAGATCATACATTATTTGCTAAAATAGATGGAGTAGTTAAATTCGAAAGAAAAGGTAGAGATAAAAAACAAGTAAGTGTTTATGAGTAAACACTTCTTTTTTTGTTTGAAAAAGTCTTTTAAATATCCTTGTAATGTGTTAAAATATTTTATAGAGGATAAGAAATAGATATGGGTAAAACTACACTAATATTTATATTAATCGGAATAGTGTTAATTGGAGTAGCAGCAATCATAACTACTTTAGTTTTAATGCGTTCTAAAATGAAAGAAAGTAGAAAAAACGAAATATCTAGATTAGAAATAGAAAAGAATATGATTATTTCTGCTGAAATAATCAGTGAATTATCTCAAGTAGAGGCTTTAGTAAACAATAAGTATTTAGAGAAAAAATTTAAAGAATGGACAAAAAGATTTGAAAAGGTTAGAGATGAGGAAGTTCCTAAGCTAACTGATAAAATAATGGAATTAGAGGTATTACTTGATTCAAACAATTTCAAAGAACTTGATCTAACATTTCCTAAATATGAATTAGAAGTATATTATTCTAAAACAAAGATTGATTATTTAGTTGAAGAAATGAGAGAAATAACATTATCTGAAAAAAGGAATAGAGAAGTTATTACTAAGTTAAAGACGGTTTATAGAGAGGTTATAAATAAATATAATGCCTCTAAGAGTGATTACAAAGAAATTAATAGTTCAATTGAATTACAATTTGAGAATATTGATAAATTATTCGCAGCCTTCGAATCAGCAATGGATAAAAAAGAATATGAGAATATTGGTAAAATCGTTAGAGGTGTCTCTAATTTAGTTCAAAATATAAAGATGGTTGTTGATGAATCACCTACAATTATTTTTATGGGCAAGGTAGTTATTCCAAAGAAAATAAATGAAACTAAAAATGTTTATAAAAAGATGTTAAAAGATGGATATAATTTATCATATCTAAATATTGAGTATAACGTTGAAGAAATTAACAAAAAATTAAATGATATTATTGATAGATTAAAAGTATTAAACTTAGAAGATTCAATTTTTGAACTTAAAACCATGTTAAATTATTTGGAATCTTTATATACTGATTTTACTAAGGAAAAATCAAGCAAAAAATTATATGAACAAAATATATTTATTATAAATGAACGTATAACAAGAATGTTTAGACATATTAAAAGTTTATATTCCGAATTAAACGATATTAAAAGTACATATGATTTATCTGATGAAGAATTAAAACTCGTAGAAGGAATTAGAGTAGAGCTAGTAAATTTAAGAGAAGAGTATAAAGAACTTGCTGATAGAACTAAAACTAAGATTATTCCATATTCCAAATTAAATGCTGGTTGTGAAAACTTACTTGTTAAGATTGCAACATTAGAAGACAATTTAGAAATGACTTTAAGGAATCTAGGAAGCCTTAAAGAAGATGAAATAAGAGCTAGAGATCAATTAATAGAATTAAGAGAACTTTTAAGAACTTCTAAGCATAAGATTAATGAATTTAAATTGCCAGTAGTTCCTCAAAAGTATTATGTGGAATTAGAAGAAGCTAGTGATGCAGTAAAAGAGATTGTTAAAGAACTTGATAGAAAACCAATTTCTATTAAAACACTTAATACAAGAGTTGATACAGCAAGAGATTTAGCATTAAAACTATATAATACTTGTAACGAAACATATAAAACAGCTTCTATGGCAGAGCTTTCTATTGTATATGGAAATAGATATAGAAGTTCACATAAAGAAGTAGATACAGGTTTATCAAAGTCTGAGAAAGAATTTTTAAAGGGTAATTATAAGAATTCCTTAGAGATTACAATCAATACTTTAAATATTGTTGAACCCGGAATTCATAAGAAATTAATGAGCGTTTATAAAAGTTAGAGGGTGATTTGTTATGCCAAAGAAAAAAGTAAGAAAAGAAGAACCTAAGAAAGGATTTCAATATACTAAAGAATTAGAAGGATTATTTTTAATTCTTTTTGGCATTATTGGATTTGGAAATTTTGGAATAGTTGGAGGAGTAATTAAAAAATTCTCCATTTTTGTGTTTGGTAATTGGTATATTGTTTTATTAGTTCTTTCATTAATATTAGGTATATATTTAATACTCAAAAGAAAAAGTCCTAATTATTTTTCTGCAAGATTAATAGGATTATATACTATATTACTTGCAATTTTGTTATATTCACACTTAGGATATGTTGAAAACGCTGGTATTAAAGGAACACAAATTCTTAGAACAACATTAGATAATATTATGGTTGCGGCTTCAGATATAGGTGAGATTAAATCTACTGGGGGTGGAATAGTAGGAGCATTATTTAGTTTCTTATTTATTAAATTATTTGATACTGAAGGTACAAAGATTGTTGTTGCAGTACTAGGTGTTTTTGGAATAATAATGTTATTTGATTTAAATATTGTTAATTTATTTAAATTATTATTAAAGCCATTTAAGAATATTGGAAAACATAGTTCTGAAGATGATGAATCTGATGAGGAAGAATCTTCTAAAGAAGAAAAAGAAGTATTAGCTGTTAAAGAAGAAACTCCAGAAGAAATTGATAAACGTATTGTAATAACAAGCATGGATGATTTAAAGGCAAAAGATAATAATATAAATTATGAATCTCCTGCTCATGCAGAAGAACAAGTATTACCTATTCCTGAAGGAGAAGAAAAACCTTATAAACTTCCTTCAATTGATTTATTAGATGATGGTCAAAAAACAGGTAAAATTAATTCAACAGAGTTTATTACATCAAATACTAAAATAATTGAAAGAGTATTAAGAGATTTTGCTATTATAGGTAAAGTTGTTGAAGTTCATCAAGGACCCGCTGTAACTCAATTTGAAGTGGAATTAAAATCGGGTACTAAAGTTAGTAAAGTTCTTAGTATAAATAGGGAAATCGCTTTAGCGTTAGCAGCTAAAGAAGTAAGAATACAAGCTCCAATTCCTGGTAAGAGTACAATTGGAATAGAAATACCTAATACAACTCTTCATCCAGTAATAATGAAAGATATATTAAGAGATATGCCTAAGAAGTATGCTGATAATAAATTAGTTGCTCCTTTAGGTATGAATATTATGGGCCAAAGTGAGTTTGTAGAAATAAATAAAACTCCACATATGTTAATTGCTGGTGCTACTGGTAGTGGTAAATCTGTATGTATAAACAATATAATTACAACTATATTATTAAGAGCTAAGCCAGATGAAGTAAAACTTGTATTAGTGGATCCTAAGAAAGTCGAACTTAATGTATATGATAATGTACCACATTTATTAATACCAGTTGTAACAGACCCTAAAAAAGCTTCTGTTGCTTTACAAAAAATAGTTATAGAGATGGATAGAAGATATGATATATTTAATGAATCTTTAACTAAAAACTTAGAAACTTATAATGAATATGTAGAAAAATATAATAAAAAGCATCCAGATACTCCTAAAAAGAAATTACCATATATTTTAGTAATTATAGATGAACTTGCTGATTTAATGCTTGTTGCTGCTAAAGATGTAGAAGAATCTATTATGAGAATTACACAACTTGCTAGAGCTGCTGGTATACATTTAATAGTTGCTACTCAAAGACCATCAACAGATGTAATCACTGGACTTATTAAATCAAACATCCCAACTCGTGTATCATTTGCTGTATCTTCATCAATAGACTCTAGAACTATTCTTGATGCAACCGGAGCTGAGAAATTACTTGGTAAAGGTGATATGCTATTCTGGCCAATGGGTGCAATTGCTCCTACACGTATACAAGGTAGTATGTTAAAAGATGAAGAAATAAAAAGAGTTGTTCAAGCTGTAAAAACTCAAGTTTCTACACCTAATTATGATGAAAATATGATTAATTTGGAAAAATCATCGAATACTAATAATGGCTCTACATCTGGTTTAGATATACCTGATGATGGAGATGATCCTTTATATAATGAAATAGTAGAGTTTGTTATAAAAACAGGTAAGGTTAGTGCATCACTATTACAAAGAAAATATAGATTAGGGTATAATAGAGCTGCGAGAATAATTGATATTTTAGAGGAAAGAGGAATAATAGGACCACAAAATGGTAGTAAGCCAAGAGAAGTATTGGTTAAATTAGAAAGCCAAGAAGAAAGGTAGTGATAATATGCCAACACCACATATTGAATCAGTAAATGGAGATATAGCTAAAATAGTTATTATGCCAGGAGATCCTAAAAGATGTGAATATATTGCTAAAAACTTTTTAAAAGGAGCACGTCTTGTAAATAAAGTAAGATATGCAACTGCATATACTGGGTATTATAAAAACACAAGGGTAACAGTATTTCCTAGTGGAATGGGTATACCATCAATGGGAATATATTCTCATGAGCTTTTTGATGTATATGATGTAGATGTAATTATAAGAATTGGTACAACCGGTTCTTATAATGAGGATTTAAAACTAAGAGACGTCTTTTTAGCAGATAGTGTATATAGTAATACTAATTATGATGAAGAATTAACTGGTAAAAATATAAACATAATTAATAGTAGTTTAGAATTAAACACAATAATTGCTGAAACTGCTACTGAACTTGGTATAGATTTAAAAAGAGGAAGAGCGTTTACTACAGATGCATTTTATGGAAAACCTCAAAATACGGTAGACCTTGCTATAATGAATGATTGTGATGTTGTCGAAATGGAATCTTTTGCATTATTCTTAAATGCTAAAGAATATCATAAAAGAGCAACTTCAGTTTTAACTGTGACTGATGAAATATTCTCTGAAAAGAAGTTATCATCTAATGAAAGAGAAATGAGGCTTAATTCAATGATAAAATTGGTATTAGAAAGTATAATTAAATTATAAAATACCAATACTACTTACGAAGGAGATACAAATGGAGTATAAAAGAATTGTTAATGATAAATATAACATTCATATAATTAATACAGATAGATTTAAAACTGTATCATTGAATGTTATTTTTTCAAATAAATTTAATAAATTAGATATACCTTATTTGAATTTACTAATAAAGAATATGATTAGTTCAACTAAAAAGTATAAAACATCTTCTTCATTAGCGATTCTAGGAGAAGAACTTTATGGTTCTTCTATTTCTGCTTCTTTTAATGTAGTTGGGAGTATTGAAAGAGTAATATTCTCACTTGATTTTTTAAATCCGAAATATACAGAAAATATAATGATTAAAGAAAGTATTTCCTTCTTAAATGAATGCTTATTTAATCCAAATATTATTAATAATATGTTTTGTAAGAAATATTTTGATATAAATAAAGATAATATAATAAATGGTTTAAAATCTATAAAAGATAATTCATATTCATATGCTTTTATGAGATTTAAAAATGAGATGTACAAAGGGACACCAGTAGCTTATAATTTATATAATGATATTTCGAAGATAGAGTCTATTACTAGTGAGGATTTATATAAATTCTATTTAAAAATGATAAAAGAATTTAAAATTGATATATTTTTAGTGGGTAATTTATCTAATGAGCAAGAATATATTGACTGTCTAAATAATATGTTTTCTTCAAATAAAAACATTTTTGATGATAAATTAAAAATAAATAATAATAATTTAAAACCATCTAAAAAGGTTATTAAAGAGAGTAGAGAATTTAATCAGTCTCAATTATTTATAGGTTATACCTTTAATAATATGACAGAGTATGAAAAGAAATATGTATTAGGTTGTTATAATGGAATATTAGGGGGTATAAATAATTCTTTATTATTTACTGAAATAAGGGAGAATAATTCTCTTTGTTATACAATAGATTCCTTTACAACAAAAGAACCATACTCATTGGTGATTGAAACAGAAATTGATAAAAAGAATTACAACAAGACAATTGAACTAATTGATAAAGTAATAAAGAAAATGGGTGATAAAAAGATAATTAGTAGTTTAATTAATACTACTAAAGAGAATATAAATACATCTATTAATAATTTTTATGATAATATTACAACAATGATTGATTATTATTATAAAGGTGAATTTGAAAGCATTGATGATATTGAAATTAAAAGAGAAAAATATATGAATGTCACAGTAGAAGATATTATTAATTTAAATAAAAAGATTCAAAAAAGTATTACATACTTCCTGGAAGGTGATATGAATGAATAAGATAGTATTTAATAATATTGATGAAGTAATGTATAAAGAAAAATTAGATAATGGAGTAGATGTTTATTTATATCCCACAAATAAAACAAAAAACTTTTATATAACAGTTAGTGTAAAATATGGAGGGAAGGTAAAAAAATATTCAGTGAATGGATCTAAGCCAAAAGATATAACACCAGGTATAGCTCATTTTCTTGAACATAAAATAATGAATTTTACTAATAGAGAAAAAGAATCTAACATAATAAATGAACTTGGATTATACGCAAATGCATATACATCTTTTGATATAACAAACTATAATATTTTTGGTTCAAAAGATCCTAAAACATCATTAAAATTATTATTAGATTTATTCTATAATTTGAATATCAATGAAAAGAATGTTGAATCTGAAAAAGGAATAATATCTGAAGAGTTTAAAATGTATGAAAACAATCCAAATTATAGGATTAATAAACAAGTAACTAATAATATATTTAAGAAATCATATTTAAAAGACTCTCTAGTTGGTAATTTAGATGAAATTAATAGAATAAGTGTAGGAGAGTTAAAAAGAGTATATAATGACTTTTATACTCCTAAAAACACATTCATTTGTGTTACTGGTAACTTTGATATAAATGAAATAATATTTTTTATAAGAGATTACATGAAAAATATAAAAGGTGTTAATAAAAGAATAAAAACATATAAATTAAAAGATCAAAAAGATGTAGTAAATAAATATATGGAGATAGAAGAGAGTATTACTATACCTAGAGTTATATACTCTTTAAAGATAGATAAAAAAAGTATTAATATAAAAGATAGAATATTAAAAAGATATTATTTAAATTTTATATTCTCATCTTTATTTAGTAATACTTCAGATATTTATGAAAACTATAAAAGTAATAAATTAATGTATTCGATGTCATATGATATAACAGATGCTGGAGATTATTATTTAATGAATTTAAAGATGACTACTGATAATCCAGATAAACTTATAAATAAAATAAAAAAAGATATGAACAGTCCTAAGATTAATAGTAATACATTTTATAGAAAGAAAAAAATGTTTTTAAATAATTTAATATTAGGATTTGAAAATATAGAAGATGTAGAAGATATGATAACAAATCATATAATTAGAGTTAACAAAATTATAAATAATTCATATGGTATGTTAAAACTAATGAATTATAAAGAAATGAATAATGTTTTAAATTCAATTGATTTTAGTAATTATTCAATATTAAAAGTAAACACAAAAAAATAAGATTCATACGAATCTTATTTTTTATACTAATTTTTCACGTTTCTTAAGTACTAAGTAAGCTCCACCACTCATTAATAATACAACTGTGAAAGGAATTATAACATTTAATTCTCCAGTTTTACCATTAACAATTTCATTATATATAGTAATAGTTTTTCTTGGTTCTTCTCTTGTGATTTCAAATTCAATTTTTCCTTCTAATTTTTTATATCCAGTAGGAGCCTCAACTTCTTCAAGATAATATTCACCAATTTCAATATCGGTTATAATTATAATGCCATTTTCATCAGTTGTTGCTGTTTCATATAAAGAACCATCCTCATTATAAATATTTATTTTTACATTAGCTAAAGGTTCTTTAGATTCTTTGTCAACTTTGTATATAGTTAATAGACTATCTAAATATTTTTTGTTTTTAATAGTTATTTCATCATAAGTTTGTTCTTCATTAATTACTAGAGTATATGTATAAGCTTCATCTTCATCAAATACATATCCATCTAATGCACTTGTTTCTGTTACTTTATATTCACCAACAGGTAGGTTAGGAATGTTTATTTCACCATATTGATCAGTTACATATTCGTTATATCCAACATCTTCATTTCCTATTCTAAATTCAACACCCTCTAGTTTATTACCGTCTTCATCAACTTTAATAACTTTAATTCTACCTTTAATCTCTTCTTCTTCATGCTCAAGTGTATTTATAAATCTAACTTCATATGTTTTTTCTTCCGCAATATATATAAAGTTTATTTTAGGATTAAGTTCCATACCTTCAGGTACTTCTATCTCTTGGAAATAGAAAGCAGATCCAACAACTATATTATCATAAGTAACTATACCATTTGCATCTGTTTCTTTGATACGATATTGGCTTCCTTCTTCACCAAATAAATTAATACCTAATTTGAATTTTACATGAGGTACTGGGTCACCATTTTCATCAACTTTAAGTATCTTTAATCCACCAATCTTTTTTACAATGGGTTCTGGTTCTTCTGAAGAAGAAGCTTCATCAGGTTTTGTAACGTTAAATTTAAGTTTCATAGATAAATAAGGTGGTTGTTTAACTTCAACTAAGTTTTGACTATTATTGCTACATTTACCAACTACAGCATCATAATAACCTTTGTATATTAATATTTCAGCACCAATAATTTCTGATAAAGGTTCAATTATTATTTTGTTACCACTTTTCGTTGCTGTAAATGCAGAAGTGTTGTAATAGATATTATAATCTGAAAGAACGTTCTTACTATCTGTAATAGTAAATTGTTCACCAACTTTCATATTAAATTCTGTTCCACCAAAACCAGGTAGAGTACAATAATTCATCGCATAGCTATTAACTTCTTCAACAGGAATTTTTGAAGCTGTTGAACAACTTGGATCTGTAAAGAAATCTCTTCCATTTAATATGGTTTGAGCAGCCCAAAATTTATTTGTGCTCTCAAATTGATATCCATACCATGCAGCAGCAGCATCATAACAAGTAAGAGTTACATCACATCTTTCATAAGCAGCACTACCATTATAATTTACACCAGGTTGAATACAAAAAGCAGGTAAGTCGGGATATCTGTTACAATCCCCATTTTTCTTTTTGTAATAAGCAGTTGTTTTAGCTTCAGCAAAAGGCATCATTATGATTACACTTAATAAGCATAAAACAACAAAAATAATTTTTTCTTTAATTTTCATATTTAATCCTCCATATCTTATATATTAATTTTAACATTATTTTTTTAATTTGTGAATAAAAATATTCAAAAGTGTAAAATAAAGTGTTATAATAAAAATGTATGATTATAGAGGAGACACATTATGAGCTTAAAATCAGCAATTAAATTATTTTTAATATTAATAATTTCGTGTTTTATTTCTATGAATGTAGTTGGCGCTGTTACAGCCAAACAAGGTGTTGGTGGATACTATAAAAAGCGAGATAGTGGCAAATGCGCCGCCTATCCAGATATAAAAATAAATATTAACAACCCAAAATCTTCTGCTAATGTGACTTATGCATACTGCTTTGAAGAAGGAACTGATTATACTGTTCCCACTTCTTCTACCGTCGATTATAAACCATGCATAGGGAATTATCCGGATTATATGTGGCTAAATTATATTCCTGAGTATTCTCAATGTGAAGTTCATGCGGCTGCATATATGGGGATGACATCAATTGGAGGAGAAAACGAAACTACATTTTGGGCTGCGCAAAGAATAGTAAATGGCAAACTTTTTTATAAATATAAAAATGGGGATAACTGCTCTGAATTAATTGAAGATGAATATCAAGAACTATTAAATCGTGCAAGAGATTATTGTACACCAATTGATTTAGATGGTGTTACTGTGAATGTTGGAGAGCCAAAAACTATAACCCTTGACGCTAAAATAGCTGGATATACTTTGGGAACTCATTCAGATAATCTAACGGTGACTAAAAGCGGAAGAACTATAACTATAACTGCTAATTCTGCTGGCAATGGAACGATAAACTTTTATAGTGGGGGCGCAGAACCCGTTAAAGTATTTTGTGAATATGATAAACCTAGTCAAAATTTGATGGTATCTTTATCATTGCCATATATGTCTACAACAATGAGTGTTACTGTTAATTCTATCCAAGGATATGCAACTTTAACAAAAGTTGATTCATCAAACTCAAATACTAAGTTACAAGGAGCAAAGTTTAAATTCTGTACTAATGAGGCTATGACTGCTAATTGCCTAGATTATACAACAGGAGATAATGGAACATTCACCACATCAAGTTATACATTACCTCAAACTTTATATTACAAAGAAATAGAAGCTCCCGATTATTATAATATAGATGATGCAAGTGTAAAAAGTATTACTTTGGTAGAAGGCAATACTCCAATAACAGCAAGTGATACTAGAAAGACTGCAACGGCAACTTTAACAAAAGTTGATTCATCAAACTCAAATACTAAGTTACAAGGAGCAAGATTTAATGTGTGCACTGATGCAGCTATGACTAATTGTCGAGAATATACAACATTAGGTACGGGTACATTCACAACCCAAAGTTATACATTACCTCAAACGCTATATATAAAAGAGACACAAGCTCCAAGCGGTTATAATATGGATACTCAAACACATACTATAACATTATCAGAGAATAGTAATAATAATAAAATTACTGTAAGTAACACTAAAATTGAGTCTGCTATTACAATAATGAAGGTTGATTCATCAAATGCGAGTGTTTTGTTATCTGGTGCAGATTTTAAAGTTTGTACTAATCAAGCTATGACAAGTAATTGTCGTACATACACAACGACAGATGGAACATTCACCACATCAAGTTATACATTACCTCAAACTTTATATTATAGAGAAATCAAAGCCCCAGATAAATATAATATAGATGATAGTGAAGTACATAGTGTTACGTTAACGGAAAACAACACTGAAATTAGAGTAACTAATACAAAAAAGCGTGGATATTTAGTAATAAATAAAATTGATCAAAATCATTCAAATATAAAATTATCTGGTGCAGTATTCAAAGTATGCACTAATAGAGAGATGACTAGTAATTGTGAGCCAATAACAACAGATGCTAACGGAGTTGCTAGAACTCCAAATACTTATCCAGTTGATACTGCATTATATTATGAAGAGATAACTGCTCCAACTGGTTATAGGATTATAACTGCTAGTGGCAATATTGTTATTAATAATGAAGGTGAAAATTCTATAACTGTTGGAAATATCCAACAACATAAAGTAAAAATTAAGAAAGTTGATAAAGATTTTCCATCAACTTTACTTAGTGGTGCTAAATTCAAAGTTTGTTTAAACGAAGAAATGACACAAGGATGCTTAACTGATTTATTAGTTACTGGTTCGAATGGTCAAACTCAAGAGATTGGTCCATATGATGAAGGAACTGTTTTATGGGTTCAAGAAGTATTAGCTCCAGAAAACTATAATATTGATCAACCAGCACCCCAAAGAATAGTGGTTGGTACTCAAGATGTAATTAAGAGTTTTACTGATACAATGAAACAAGCAAGATTAAAGATAATAAAGAAAGATTCAGAAAATACTGATATTCTTCTTGGTGGAGTAAAATTTAGAGTATGTACATCTGAAAACATGAATGATGTAACTAATTGTGTTGATTATATTACAAATGCTTTAGGTGAAATTACAACTAAGTATTATCCTATAAACACAACACTATATTATAAAGAAGTAGAAACTTTAAGCAATTATTATATTGATGATAATACTTATTCTATTAAATTAGATAGTGAAACTACTATTCCAAAAGTAGTAACAAATGTAATGAAAAAAGGTTATTTGAAAATAGTAAAATCTTCAATTGATAAAACACCTATTGAAGGAACTGTATTCCAAATCGGAACAAATTTAAACGGTGAAAGAGGAGTAGGATGGGATTTTTATTACACAGATGAAAATGGTGAAATAACTCTTCCAGCAGTACCAATCGGAACAACTTACTTTTATAGAGAAATATCTGCTTCACAAGGATATATTTATGAAGAGATAAGTGGAGTGATTTCAATTGAGAATAATTTAAATACTAATGAAGAATTTGAAAATAAAATTGAAATAACTAATGACTATGTTGAAGGTTCATTAAAGATTTATAAAGTAAGTAATAAGTATTATCCTTTAAAAGGTGTAAAATTTAAAATAGGTCTTAATTTAGATGGTAGGGAAGGTAAAGATTGGAATTATTATTATACAGATGATTCTGGTGAAATATTTGTAGAAGGCTTATATTTAAATATAGAAGGAGATACTGTATATAAAGTAAAAGAAGTAGAAACTTTACCGGGATATGAACTAGATACTGAAGTACATGAATTAGTATTAAATGCAGATTATACAAATAATGCTAATTTTGCATCTATATTAATTAAGAATAATGAAGTTGTAAAATTAAAAGAAGTTAAGATATATAAATTAGATAAAGAATCTAAAGAACCTATTAAAGGTGCTAAGATTAAAGTATATACAATGGAAGGCAAATTATATAGAGAAATTGTCACTGATGAAAAAGGTGAAGCTCAAATAGAAGTAGAAGAAGGAGCATATTATTTTGAAGAAGTAGAAACTCCTACTGGATATGAAAGTGTAAGTGGTAAAATTAAGTTTGTTTATAAAAATTCAGATAATGAACTTACTGCTTTATCTATTGATTCAAATTCAGAAGAATTTACTGAAATTATCATATACAATAAATTAAAGAATGTTAAAACTGGTGCTTTTGATGTAATAATTCCATTTATGACATCATTAGTAGCGGCATTCGGAATATTTATGTTTATTAGAAAGCATCAAAAACTTGTATAATTTGATGCTTTTTTCTTGATTTTATACATAAATTATTGTATATTTAATAAGTAAAGTTTTTTCTTAGTTTAAAGTTTTACTCCAACTTTATACTCAGAATTAACCGATTTATAGAAAAAAGGAGGATTTTTTATGGCTTTAGATAAGGCAAAAAAAGAAAGTATTATCAAAGAATTTGGTAAAGATAAAAACGATACTGGTTCTGTTGAAGTACAAGTAGCAATACTAACTAATGAAATTAATGAACTTACTGAACATATGAAAGTACATACTCATGATTATCATTCTAAATTAGGTTTATTAAAGAAAGTTGGTAAAAGAAAGAGTTTATTAAATTATCTTAAAAACAATGATGTTAAGAGATACAAAGAACTTATTAAAAAATTAAATATAAGAAAGTAGGCACTAGATTTTTAGTGTCTTTTTTTATCGAAAGGAAGGTATAAAATGAAAAGAGTTTTTGAATACGAATTTTTAGGTAAAAAAATAGTAGTAGAACATGGAGAACTTGCTAAACAAGCAGGAGGAGCAGTATTAGTTAGATATAATGATACAGTAATATTAAGTACTGCCGTTATGAGTAATAATGTATCAACAGCTGACTTTTTCCCACTTACTATTCTTTACCAAGAAAAATTTTATTCGGTAGGTAAAATTCCAGGTGGATTTATAAAAAGAGAAGGAAGACCAACAGATGCAGCTACATTAACTGCCAGATTAATTGATAGACCAATTAGACCAATGTTTGATGAAAACTTTAGGAATGAAGTACAAGTAGTTAATACAGTATTAAGTGTAGATAATGAGTGCTCACCAGAAATGACAGCATTATTTGGTACATCTCTTTCTTTAGGAATATCTAATATTCCATTTAATGGACCAGTTGCAGGAGTAACAGTTGGTAAAATAGATGGAGAGTTAGTAATTAATCCAGGAGCTGAATTAATGGAAAAAAGTACTATTAACTTAACAGTTGCTGGTACTAAAGATGCTATTAACATGGTTGAAAGTGGTTCTAAAGAAGTATCTGAAGAAGAAATGTTAGAAGCATTAATGTTTGGACATGAATATATTAAAGAATTATGTGCTATTCAAGAAGATATTATTAGTGAAATTGGAGAAGACAAAATTGAAGTTGAATTAAAAGAAATTTCAGAAGATTTAAGAAAAGAAGTAACTGATAATATAAAAAATGATATGCTTGAAGCTATACAAATTAAAGATAAACTTGAAAAATATGCTAGAATTGATGAAGTTAAAGCAAAAGCAGTAGAAGATTATAAAGAAGCCCATAGTGATTCTGAAACATTAGATACTGATTTAAAAGATGTTAAAACAGTAGCTGATGAAATTGAAGCAGCAGAAGTAAGAAGATTAATTACAAAAGAACATATTAGACCAGATGGAAGAGATATGGATGAAATTAGACCGCTAAGTGCTGATATAGATATTCTTCCTAGAACTCATGGTAGTGGACTATTTACAAGAGGACAAACTCAAGCACTAGCAATTACTACATTAGGTGCT
>JAEEGL015479033.1_pt1 | contig 122223 bp, 76 predicted proteins | sample 9134231 | NCBI WGS metagenome assembly JAEEGL01 (sample SAMN16246548, study PRJNA631951) | gut metagenome | biome: gut microbiome; feature: rumen; material: fiber-attached | host: Bos | place: Iran: Karaj | collected 2018-10 | reverse complement strand
GCTCGAAGAGGAAAGTACCAACAATATCAACATGGTGTCATATGCGATGCCGTGCATGGGATGGGTATGCCTCTATATCAACAGATTATAAGTGTTTAGTTACTTCTGCGGGGCAATTTGTTTACTATTTATAGAGGAAAGATAATAGGAAGAAAGCAGGAGATAGAGGAATTAGACAACCTTTATAAGAGTGACAGAGCAGAGTTTGTCGCTATCTATGGGCGCAGGCGCGTGGGAAAGACATTCTTGGTGAAGGAATTGTTTCAGGACAAGATGTCGTTTTATCACAGTGGGCTGTCTCCTTATGACAAGGAGCGCAAGATAACTATGCGTGACCAACTCGAGGCGTTTTATGCGAGTCTGATGAACTTTGGAATGGAAGAAAACCGGTGTCCCAAAACTTGGATGGAGGCTTTTCGTATGTTGGGAAGTCTGCTGGATCAGTTGGATGATGGAACACGCCAGGTGATATTCATTGACGAACTGCCATGGATGGATACGGCTCGCTCTAAATTCCTGCCGGCTTTGGAGAACTTCTGGAACACTTGGGGAGCGTGGCGCGATAGGGTGATGCTGATAGTATGTGGCAGTGCCACTTCTTGGATGCTTGACAATCTCATCAACAGAAAGGGTGGACTATACGACCGACTGACATGGCAAATCAAACTGTCTCCATTCACCTTGGGTGAATGCAAGGCATTCTTTGATTCCAGGCAAATTATCATGTCACCATACGACCTGATTGAGTGCTATATGGTTTTGGGCGGAATACCTTATTATATGAATTATTTTCAGAGAGGAAAGAGTTTGGCTCAGAATATTGATTTGTTGTTCTTCAACAGAAATGCCAAGCTGTCCTCTGAGTTTCACCGGCTTTTCGGTTCGCTTTTTGGCAATCCTGAAAATTATATGGAAGTGGTCAGGTTGCTTGCCAAACGGTACTCGGGTTACACACGCGAGGAAATAGTCACTCAATTAAAGATTACTTCAGGAGGAACATTAAGCAAGATGTTGGAGGCACTCACGGCCAGTGACTTTATTACTACCTATTGTCCTTTTGGACAGCCGCAGAAAACAGTCTGCTATAAATTGACCGATAGTTTTTGTCAGTTTTATCTGCATTTCATAGATGGTCAGAAGATGACAGACGAGGCGTTTTGGCTGCATCATCAAAACATGCCGCCAATCAATTCCTGGCGTGGATTGGCCTTTGAGCAGATTTGTTTTCTTCATGCCAACAGTATCAAGAAAGCATTGGGCATTGAGGGGGTTGCCTCCACGCAGTCTGCTTGGATTGTTCGCGGAGATAATGACAAGAAGGGTGCCCAGATAGATATGCTCATCATCAGGGATGACCGTATTGTCAATCTTTGTGAGATGAAATTCCTCTCCAAAGAATACGAGCCAAATGTTGAAGACGAGATGGTATATAGGAATAGGATTGCCACACTTCAAGAAAAGCTGTCTTTCAAACAGACGGTTCACCTTACTCTTGTGACAACCGTCGGCCTGAAGCACAATGCCCACAGCGGGGTGTTTCAGAAGATTGTCACCCTTCCGGCACTGTTTCATTGAGGCATCGTGATATTTTCCTAAAATCATTTTGAGAAATTCATTTTTTTTCTTATTTTTGCGGCAAACAATACGATTCTTCGTCTGGTGGTCCACATCAACGATAATTATGAACTATGAACTGAATTTGCCTATGTAACAATACTTCAACAAGACATAAAGGATAAAAGCGTTAACTGATATTCTTGTCTTCTCTCAAAATCGCCAAATCTGAAGGAAATGCTCGAGAGTAAAAGTAAAGCGCTCACGCCTCGGCGTGGGCTTTTACTCGTTATTAGAGCATTTGACGTGTTTGGCGATACGTGAGAGAAACTAATACGTGGTTTTAGCTCACGTCCTTTTAAAGCCATTTCAAAAGCATAATAATACCTATACGAAAACATCACCCCTGTGCAATGGCCGAGACTTAGTTTTTCGAAACCATCTTTCTCCGTATGCAACGGTTTAGCCGTTGCCCCCTCACCAACCAAAATCTCACACATTAAAAACTCATAATCATGAAAAAGATCATTATTTCTTTATTCCTCGCCCTCATGGCAACGACAGGGCTGAATGCCCAGCAAATCTCCGTAGTCTCCTCTGGAGGCTCCACCTCTCTTTATAGAACCCTCCAAGATGCCATCGAAGGAGCAGATCCCGGCAGTGTCATCTATCTGCCTGGAGGAGGATTCACAATTGCTGATAGTGTGAAAATCACTAAGAAACTCACCATTATCGGTATCGGGCATTACTCAAAAAGTGATAATGTGGATGGCGTAACAACTATTTCTGGCAACCTTTGGTTCAATGAGGGAAGCAGTGGCAGTGCAGTCATGGGATGCTATATTACTGGAAATGTCAATATTGGAGATGGCGGTGCTGCTGTGAGTGATGTGCTGATAAAATATTGCAATTTGAATAGTGTTCAGGTAAAGAATAATACTTGTTTGGATGTTGCTGTTAATCAGAATTATATAAGGAGCATGAGTTCTTTCAATGGAGCTAATGCTAAAATATCAAATAATGTCATTCACTCTATTTATAAGGTTAATGGTGGGAGGATATTGAATAATATTATTAGAGATAAAGGAAACCCTGGAATTAACGACTTAAAATATTTTTCAATATGGGCAGATTATTCTATTATTTCTTACAATGTAATGTTCATTGGTCAAGGATCAGGAAGTAATTGGTCTAATGCAAGTATAAGAGGAAGTAATAATTCTGGAACAGATAATATAGTTGGTTATTATACTTTTGGTGAAAATTGTATTAGTTGGTCTGGCAAAAGTTGGAATGATTTGTTTGAAAATCCTAGTGGCATCACTCCCTCCTCTAACTATCATTTTAAAGAAGCTTATTCGGAATACGAAAATCTAATAGGTCTTTATGCCGGCAACGGCTTCAACGACCAGCAAATCGCCCCAGTCCCCTACATCGTGGCCAAGCGTGTGGATGAGCAGACCGACGCATCTGGCAAACTCAATGTGAAAATCCGCGTAAAGGCTGGAGAATAAGGAACTGTTACAAAATAGCATTTACAATTGTCTTTTGTTTATTGTTTAACATATAATTACCGTATAATTATTCATTAATTGATGTTCTCAGAAATTCATGATTAATTTATGGTAATTCGTGTGAAATAACAATATCTATATTGAATATTTAAAAAAATTGACAGTTCCTATGAGAAGTTTAGATAATGGGAATGTGGGTCATTACTCCAATGAGAAAGGCCATGAACCCAAAAGCATTTGGCTTAACTTCTTAACTTCTTTAACTTCTTAACTACTAAAAAACAATAATGCCTATGAGAAGAATAATACTGTTTGCGCTCATTTGCCTCATCGGATGCACTAAACTGATGGCGAACCCCATCACGGCATCCCAGGCAAAGGAGAAAGCAAACCAATTCCTCAAAAAGCGCGTGGCGAAACGTGCCCGTGCCAAGGCTCCCTCCGCCAAATCGCTGAAGATGATGGCTGCCGGAAAAAACGACAGTTACTACATCTTCAATGTGGGTGATGAGGGCGGCTATGTCGTGGTCAGTGGTGATGATGCCACCGCGGAAATCCTCGGCTATTCCGACACCGGCAGCATCGACCCCGAGACCATGCCCTGCAACATGCGCGCCCTCCTCGACTCCTATGCCGCTCAAATCCAATACCTCCGCGACAACGGGATTACAAGGGAGCAAAATACTATAAAGGCAAATGGAATGCCTCAGGAATACCATATTGATGAAAATCTGTTGGCTCGTTATGACCAGGAAGAACCTTATAATAATTTCTGCCCCAAAGATGGTAATACAAGAACCATAACTGGCTGTGCAGCTACGGCTATGGCTGAACTCATGTATTATTATCAATGGCCAAGCCAAATTACAAGCACTATCCCTGGTTATCTTGATGGTAATCTGACTGTTGAAGCCATTCCTGAAAATACGACCATTGACTGGCCCAATATTCTGAAACAGTACAACGAACATGGCATTTTATTCAATGATGAACTATGGGAGACCGATGATCAAGCAAATGCGATAGCCAACCTGATGAAAATGACAGGTGCTTCTGTCCACATGGATTATGAAACGAGTGATAACGGTGGGTCAAGCGCCTATGCTTACTGTATCCCATACGCCCTTAAAAAGTATTTCGGATACGACAAAGCAGAATTAAAATACCGTTCATCGTACAGTGACAACCTATGGAATGCCATGTTATGCTATGAACTACAAAATAATAAGCCAATTATCTATTATGGATTGAATAATAATAATGGTGGTCATTTCTTCATGCTTGAAGGCTATAAATATGACGAGGATTATTACTATGACATCAATTTCGGATGGGATGGCCAAAAAAACGGCGAGTTTTTATTAACTGTTGTAAAAGATAAGTTTACTTATATCAATTCTCAATGCGCCATTTTTGAAGTCACACCTCAGACTACGCTTAAATCTGTGGATCTTCCTTTGAGGTTAAGTACGGATGAGATAAAGGCAAATGACAAAGATATTTATACTCAATCAAATGACTCGGAATCATTCGAAGGAATAAAACTATGGATACATGTCTCGAATTATTCTCCGCTTGATACAGATTTTAACTATGGATTTGTATTTAAGGATGAAAATGGAGCAGATGTGGATAAATATTTTAGTGGCAATACTATTTCACTTTATAGTAGCTATGGAAATAGTGCTAACCTTAACTTTTCAAGTAAGAATCTTACCGATGGTAAATACACCATTCATGCAATCAGCAAAGAAGTACGTTACGATGACTGGCTGCTGAATGATTACACAAATAATGATTTCAACAAGTATATCAACGCCGTGGTCTGTGGCGACAAGTTATCCCTCCAATATACCGAGCAGGCGGCAACTATAAGTCTTGGTGACTTCATTCAGACCAGCGAGGCACCCCTGCGTGTAGGACAGCCGTCGGAGTTCAGCGTTACCGTCAGTAACGCCTACAGCAGTGAGAACTATAAGGGTGGTATTTTGATTAAGGAAGAAGAGAGTGACAAGGTGATCCATATCGACGAAGTGAACTTGGCGGGTGACACTCCCGGCCAATTCACTTTCTCATACACCCCCTCGACTGATGGTGAGCACAACTTGCAGGTTCTGAACAAGCGCTGGGAAAAAATAGGATGGCTTACCACTTTTGCCTATGCTGCCGATACTTCCCTCGACCTGTTGGAAGTGACGAACTTAGAGTTGGTGGATGGCGACATGGACCGCCGTCTCATTGACGGCACCTACTTGCGTGCGAGAATGTCAGTGAAGAACAAAGATGTCGTGACTAAGAAATCAAATGTTATACTAACACTCACCAACGTCGAGACACAGGTGAAGAAAACCAAGACCATCGCTGTCAACATCGAGCCGAACAGCACCGTAACCTACAGTTTCGGCTTCGGCAATCTGATTGCTGGCAACCACTACACTGTCACGGCCTCCTATCCCACCAACGAAGATTTCTACATTTCACCGCAACTGCTCTGCACCACAGAGGGCCTGGGCGAGGTGGAGCCTGGCAACGAGTCGTTGGTGCAATATGAATATTGGTTTGATGATGACTTCGCCAACAGGAAGGCGGTGGGAATGAACAGCAGCAGTGCCGTAGTCAGAGCCAGCATCGACACGGATGGTTTGGAATATGGCGCTCACCGCTTCAACTTCCGCGTCAAGCGGTCGGACAACATGTATTCTGCTGTCACCAGTTCGATGTTCCTCAAAAAACCTGCGGCGCAGAACAGCGTGATGGAGTATTGGTTTGATGACAACTTCGAAGGACGTGACAACGTGAGCATCAGCAGCGCGGAGGATGAACAGGCATTTGAACTTGACCTCCGCGACAACGAGAAATACCCATGGGGCTTCCACAAACTGAATATGCGGGTGACACTGGCTGGCGGCGGAGAGAGTGCCGTCTATTCCTCCGGTGTTCTCAAGTTGTCTGCAGGAAAGGCCACCCAATTGGAATATTGGCTGGATGGTGACCGAGACAATGTCCATACCATCAGTGGCACTCTTGCAGAGGACGGCCAAGACTACCTCTTTGTCAGCGACCTCGATTTGGGTGCCGTCACCCCCGGCCATCACCGTCTTTACTGCCGCGCCGTGAGCAACAGCGGAATGACGGCAAGTGCCATCACCATGACCCCCATCATCGTGAAGTCGCGATACAACGTCAGCGGTGCCGATGCCAAGGTGACGCATTACAGCCTCTCCATTGACAATGAGGATCCCGTCAAGGTGAAACTCAGCAATCCATCCAACGACATCACGATGGAGCAGAATTTGGATGTGCAAGACCTTGCATCCGGCAAGCACACGGTAAAGGCCAAGTTCTGGAACTCCCTCGGGTTTGCCGTGGGCGATGAGACGCAGTTCACCGTGACTGCGCCCGAGACACCCGTCATCACCCTGGCTGCCACGGAGAGTGCCGGCAACGTGCAACTGCATTTCGACGTTCCGACATCTGTTCATAGGTTTGCCTTGGCAAGGAGGGATGCCAACGGTGCCAAGGCCGTCATCTACAAAATGACGGACAATGTTTCGGGTGGCGGCAATTATACCGATGCACCGGCGGCTGGCAACTACACCTACTTCATACAGGGCAGTTACCGCGATGCCGCGGGCACCTCGCACCTGGTCAATTCTGAGGAGGTGCCTGTCAGTGTGACGGCAGCACAGGCTACCACAGAGTATGGCTATATCACGGGCCTCATCTGGCCCAAATACGGGGCTGCAACGATGCACGATATCGTCTATTCAGATGGCGTGGAAACCACCATTACGGACAAATACTTCGAACGTCAGCAGATTCCTGTCGGGACGACACTGACCATCTCGGTCAGGGGCAACTCACGGGAGGAGTTCGAGACGGCAACCGTCACCATCAAAAAGGGTGAGAATTCCGTCAGTTTGAAAGATATCACCCAGGTGGAAGAGACAACGCCCAACCTCAACAACAACGACCTGCAGTTCAGTTCCGACCTGGAGTGGGTGGGCAACAACTACCAGTTCATGGTGAGGAACATCACCCGCAATGCATGGAGCGGCCAGGTGCGTCTCCGCATCATCAGCAAGGACAAGGCGCTGAGGGAAAAACTGAAAGAGGAAGAAGAGAACAACGACGGAGAGGGCATCATTCCCGACCCATCCACACAGGTGGGTACAGGTAGCGTGGCTCCGTTCCAACTCAGGGGTGAGGACAATTACGTCTATGTCTATTCTGACAACATCTCACTCTCCAAAGACCAGACGGCCATGGTGACTCTCTCGCTCGACAATGTCTTCCCACCGGACAAGAAGGACTGGTACTATATCTATGTCGAGTCGGTGGGCAAATGGGACGCTGACCCGAAGGGTTCTGAAAAAGTAAAGTTCGTCGCCATCGACTATGACTACAATGTGACGGAGAACCCCATCCTGAGGCAGGTGGACAAGAGCGCACTCGCCAAGGCGCAGGAGAAGGTGCTGTTGCAGGATGCCGAGTATGCCGCCAATGTCATCCTCCTGATATGCAGCAAACTCAACCAGTTCAACGGCCTCATAGGCGACTTTGAGCAATTTGGCAAAGACCTGGCTGAGAAAGGCAAGAAGATGAAGGATATTGACATGGCAAAACTCAACAGGTATGTCGAGAATGCCATAGAGACGGAAACCGCTGAGGAACTGCTCAATGATGAGATGGTGCAGTCCTTGGTGAATGCCGTCTTGGGCAATTCCGCGCTGGTACTCGTGGAGGAATTCCGCGAGAGCATCGCCAACGACATTTTCAAGGGTTCCAAAGTGGTCAGCCAATATCTGGGCAATGCCATCAAGTGCCTGAAATACGTCAGGGATTACCGTGAGTGGGAGAAGATGAACGACTACGAACGTTTCTTCTACTGCGCTGACGCCATCCTCGACTACGCTGACAAATATCCGGCCAACCCGATGTGCTCCATCCTCAAGACTTACTCAAAAGTGGCTAAGTCATTCATACAAAAGGCTTTGGAATATGGTGAGACCTACTACAAGATGCAAGAGGTAGACCTGCTGCTCGAGAACATCCCATCGGAGAAGGACAAACCGAACTTTGACTACAACCGACACGTGGATTTCAAAATCAAGGTGCGCACCAACAGATGGGTGTTCTTCAACTTCGACCATTTCGGCACCTCACCCATCCGTGAGGTGGTGGTGAAGGTTCACAACAGGCCGAATGACCCCGACGCCGTGGCGACCATCCACTTCGACCTCGTGCCAGTGTGGGACGGTGTCATGCTCAGACAAATCAGCATGGACAGCGGAGGCGACCTCGGCGTGGGCTACTTGGATGAGGGCTATCCCGTCGACCGCATGTGGATGGAAATCAAGTGGAAGAACGGACGTACGACCAAGGTGCCCCTGCGCAACGACATCGACGGCGTGGACTTCGACGCGGCTTCCATCACGCAGAACACCAAGCAATATACGGTCTATCTGCAGTCGGGAACGACTAAGTTTGCCAACATGGCAGATATCATTGAAGTAAAAAAATAGCAGACCATGAGAAGAATAGTTATCATTATACTGGCTGCTGTCACGACGCTGACGGCTCAGGCACAGAAAGTGACATTCAGTTCTGAGGGCATCGAGGCGGGAATACGCCTCCACCTCGGACTGGATGAGGATGCAGACATCCTGCAGAGTCAGACAGACACCATCACGGCCATCAACCTGTCGGGATTGGGCATCACCGACCTGCAAGATATCGTGTATCTTCCAAACGTGCGGACGCTCGACCTGTCGGATAATGAAATCACGAATGTGGGGCCGCTCAACGTGCTCGACTCGCTGCGTGAACTCAACCTGAGGGGGAATTCCTTGGAGAGCGTCAACCTGCTTGCATTCTCCAATGCAGATAAGATGATGGTGGATGTCACGGCCAACTACATCGAAGACTTCTCTTACCTCTTCGATTGCATCAAGTGCCAGTTCACGCTCATCGGCATGAGCCGGCAAAAAGTGATGGACGCTCCTTATCTCGATGTCTGCCAACTGTATGCTGACGTGGATGACGAGGGACAGCCTGTCGTCTGGTATCGTGGCTTCACCAATATGACCGATGCACCGCTCATCAAGTGCAATGACGCACAGGCTGCGGCTACCATCGACGGCCACCTCAACAGCATGGCGGTGCCGGGCACTCCGACGGCCACCACCGCCGTAGCACTTGTCTGCGGAGAGATGACGGACACCACGTATGTCGTACCGCCGCAGTACATCGAACCTGACGGGGAAACCTCCATCACCCTGAACACAGGTCTGCCTGAGGCTTATCACATCGGTTCGGTATATGCACGGCACGGCACAGTGGAGATTGACGGCACCACGATGACCTATAATGTCACGGAGGAAGATGACGACATCGTGCAGTTCAGTTACTATGAGGGCAGCCAACTGCGCGGCATTTCACGGTTCTATATCCAGCCCAAACTGCTCCTCGGCGATGCCAATGCAGACAAGCATGTTACTGTGGTGGACGTGATGCTTACGGTCAGGAAGGTGCTCGGACAGACGAATCTAACCTTCCGCCAGAGAGCTGCTGACATCAACGGTGATGGAATAATCACCGTGGCGGACATCATGGGCATCGTCAACATCATCCTACATAAACGATAGCCCTGCCGACCATTTGACTTGAGGCTGCAAGGATTCGCTCCTTGCAGCCTCATATTTTTTGATTGCCACACTTGTTACAATTAGCATTACTTCATAAACTTGCAGGTGACCTGGCTATGGTCTTCATTGACGGCGCGTGCAATGTAGAAACCGGAGGTGAGATATCCCACATCGAGACGGGCATGACCATTGCGGAGGCTCGCGTGCTCGGTAGCGACAAGGCGGCCGTCGGTGGAGTAGATGTTCACCGTTGCCATCCCTGCTGTCTGGCTCCTGAGAATCAGATGCTGAGCACCATAATGGATGCCAAAACCATTGGATGAGGAGAGGGCCAACTCGGTGTCTCTCACGCCAGTGGACTGATCCACCTCTGCCAGGTAACTGGTATGGATGTTTGACTTCTCTATCGTCGGCACATTCATCACATAGACATCCTTGGTGCCATCGGGGAAGCGTCCCACGGTGGAGTTGCCGTCATGGGCCTCATAAGAGAGAATGTCTGTCCAACTGCGGTCCGCTGCCATCAGAGCGATGATTCCTCCCTCGCCTGCTATCTTGAACGGAGCATGCAGGGCTTGGCTGGTCGTTTCAAGTTTGTCACACCAGATGATCAGATAACCATGGGGTGCGATCTTGGTGTTGGCATTGGTATTCCCCTTCGTAATCTGATAACGGGTTGGCTGGGAAAGGTCATCGGTGAGATACATACCTTCCACATCGATGGTCTCGTCTGTCGAGTTGTACAACTCCACCCAGTCATTCTTCTTGCCATACTCATTGATGTAGCAGTCATTGGAACCGCTCACCTCATTGACACTGACAGGATGGATGTTCATATCCTTCATCTCGGTCTGGCTCAACTTGCGGTAGGAGGCCGTCAGCGTCACATCTCCGTCAGGAAGACTGATCTCTGGGTCTTTGGAATAATAATTGGTTTGCTGGGAACTGTAAACAATCAGCAGAGAGGCATCCCACATCAGGTCGGTGGAGGTGGCGCTGTTGTTGTGTACCTCCACGGCGATGACGTTGTTTCCCTTGTGGAAAAGAAGCGGCGAGAGATTGATGGTGCCTTGATCGGGATTGGATGGTGCATAAGAAGTGGCAAAGGTGCTGTAGCCAACGTTACCCGAAGGCATGTTGTAACGTCCTGCCTCTGTTCCGTTGACATAGACAATGAATCCATCATCAATGGTGAAACTGAGTTTGACCTGCTCCTTCGATGAGGGTCCTCTTTCAAGGCTGAAACTCTTGCGGAAATAGGCCGTGGGGCGCTTGTTGTTTCTGTCGCCGTATTCGAGCGTCGTACGGATGCCGCTCTTCTCATATCCCAAGGGGGCTTCGCCTGACTTCCATCCATCCTCATCATAGGTGGAGGAGGTCCAGTTGACACCGTCAAGAGAACCTTGGTCATAGTATTTCCAGGAAGAACCTCTGGACAGCACGGATGTCTCTGTTCCTCCGTCTTTCAACCAACCCTGGAAGGCGTAGCCTGCGGGGGCAACGGCACGGAGTGTGACGGGCTGGAACAGACGACCGTCAAATTGACCTGTCGGCACCTGAATGCCGTTGATCATCAGTTGGGCATTGCTCACATCGCTGGACAGAACCACTCTTTGGGCTTGAGTGCCTGAAAGGTCAAAAGCGGAATAATTATGGAGGGCATTGGTGGCCTGCTCCATCTTGTACTGGAGACTGTTGCGGAGTTGGTTGGCCGTGCCGTTTGCACTGCCTCCTTCTATACGCATGGCTGGATTGACACGCTCTGTCATCTGGTCTATGATCGAAATGGCTCTCTTGGCCTCAAACACACTGCCTCCCATGATGCAGTATGTATCGATGAACTTGCGCTTGAACTCGGCATTGTTCAGCAGATTCCGGAAAAGGGTGACAAAACGTATCTGGTCTCTGATAGTGCCTAAACTGGTGGGATAGAGTTGGTCAAAGGTGTACATCTCCTTGCCCATGAACGTACCGAAGGGCTCACCTGCATTGAATGAACCGTCAAGGTCGAAGATGACAAAGCGGTATTTGCCTCCTGAGGTGTTGCGGAAACCCTTCACATTGTTCTGGGGCCAATCCCAGTTGCAGAGGTAGAACTCGGCGGCCATGTAGTTGATGTACTCATCGATATCCAAAAGTTGGCAGATGGCTTGGTAGGTCTCGCTGTTGGCGGCGTCTTTTGAAAGGTAATCCACCAATTCGAGATAGGATGCCTCAGTACCGCATTTTTGCACATAACCGGAGTCGGGCGACATCTCAAACTGGTCGATTTCGTCGTCATCCCAACCATAGTTGGCATACACATAATGCTTGTTGTTGGGCTCACGCACATTCAGCACGCCAATATATTTACCGTTGATGAATTCATGCACTGGCTGATAGGCCTGGCAGTCTATGTCGACCCCTGAGGATTGGATGATGTACTGCAAAGCAGGGTCTTTGATCCTGCAACTTGTGTCATTGCCGCCATTTCTCACCTGAAGCGTGCGGTTGCGGATGTAGGGTTTGGTATCAAAGAACGGATAGAGCAGATTCTTGTTGCCACCCAATTCCTTGCTGCCTTTCAACTTGAAGGCATGGGGACTCCAGGCGCGGCTCCAGCCACCACACATCTCCAGATTGACATCCTGATTGAGCACCATCTCACCGTCGGGTGTCAGATAGGAGAAGTTGACGGGACGGTCCCAATTCATGTTCCAATTGCATTTGGATGACTGCCCGTTGCCTGGCCTTCCATTCACACCTCTTACCAACACGCCAAGGGAGTCATCATAGAGGAACTTGGGATCTGACACAACAGAGAGGACGGGAAGCGAATAATCAGCATCTTTATATATATAGGAACGCGATGTCACACGGGATGGCAACATTCCGTCGGAGAAAAGACGGAACCGATAACACATGGTTCCCATCACCTTGAACTGTCCGGTCGTGCTCGTGTTGCCTGTGGTCAGAGTGGGCAATGAACCATCGGTGGTGAAACGCAATGTACAACCGGCTGGTATCGTCACATTCACACTCAGTTGGCCGGTGAAAAGTTGGGAGGGAAGGTCCACTACTGGCGCTGCCAATTGGGAGGAGGCATAGTTGCCGCCCTCATTGTTCTTGCCTGGGGTCGGCGTGCCTGCAAATCCCCATTCTTCGCCGCCATCCTTGATACGGGCATAACTGACTCGCTCATAAGACTGGGGATATGACTGACTCAGAACCTGTTTGCCGTTCTCGTCACTCAGGAAGAGGGTGCCGCCATCGACATCCAGATCAAAAGGTGCGCAGAGTATGGACTCATCGCTGCTGCCCAACCATATCACCTTGTACCCATGGGCAGGGACAACTCCTATGCTGGGTGGCATGCACCACTGTTTGAGATTGGAGGCATTGTCACTCAGATAAAGACCGGAAAGACGGATCGGTTTTCCCGTGGGATTATACAATTCCACCCAACCGTCGAAATTGAAGGCGGGACTGACAAACTCATCCACGTTGGAGGCCATGATTTCATTGAATACCAAGTCTGCTGCCGTGGAGACTCCGCTGACCACCTTGATGTTCACTGATGCGCTCACACCCGAACCGTCAACAGCGGTGGCGGTGATGGTGGCTGAGCCCACACCTACGCCCGTCACCTTACCATCGCGGTCAACAGTGGCCACCTGCTCGTTGCTGGACGACCAAACCACTTTCTTGAAAAGGGCATTTTCTGGCTGGATGACTGCATGGCACTGGGTAGTCTCACTGGTGATGATCTCTTCCTTGTCGATACTCACGCTGATGCCTGTCGCTTTGATAACCTGACCGCCATACTCCAACTTGAAATTGTCGAAAATGCACCAGTTGGAGTAGTTGGGGGTGAAATTCTCAATGAAAATCTTTGCTTCCCCGTCTGTCTCAAAAACCAAACTGTTCGGGTAAGCACCTTGCTTGAATGCCTCGCTGGCTGAATACATGTTGTTGGGGTAATATTCATTGCTCATCCAGTCGGGCATCCAGCAGCCGTCGATATAATCGTTGAAAGACCAGGAATAGATGCTTTTCAACGGGACAGAGTACTCATCCCAATCGCTGTTGTAAACCTTCAGATAGGTGGGGATTTCCTCCGTACCGTTCTTATAGGAGGCATATGCCACATCGTTGTCTCCCGTGCGGTAGTAGCCTTGCACTGAGACTCGGAACAACCCGGGAGGCAGTCCCGACAAATCCTGACGGATCTGGAAATAACCGTTCCAGAACTCAAAGCACTCGAAATCGGCTTTTTGGGAATTGGCATTGCCGCCCCATTTCCAACCTTCTGTACTGTTGTTGTCAAAACGGGGATTGACCACAAAGAGGTCGGTCACGTCGGTCCAGGTGACATCATCGTAATCTTTCACGGTGATGGTGAAAGATGACGACAAGTTGGAACCGTCTATGGTGGTGGCGGTGATGGTGGCAGTGCCGATTCCTTCACCTCTGATGACACCTTCTTGATCCACAGAGACGATCTTGGAGTCAGAACTTGTCCATCTCACCCGCTTAGATGTGGCATTGTCGGGGGTTATCTCATAATTGCAAAAAGTGGTCTGTCCCTTCTTGATCTCCGACTGCAACGGGAAAGCCTTGATCCCGGTGGCCAAGGTCAGTTTGCCGTCAAATTCCAGTTTGAAATTATCAAAGATGCACCAGTTGCTGGGCTGATTGTTCTCGCAGACAAGTCCGATGTCTACCATGCCATCTTCCTCAACGTCAAACTCAAAAGTGTTCCAATAGGCATCATTGCCAAATGCTTGGGCGGCAGATGCCATATTGTTGGGATAGTAGTGCTGGCGGTCATTGGTCCAACAACCTGAAACTTGACGGTCAAAGGAATAGGAGAAAACACTGACCACGGGTTGCATGGACCTTTTCCCCTTGGATAGTTCCTTGGCATAGACATAGGCTGTAATGTCCTCACTCCCTGTGCGGTAGGCATCGAAAATGGCTTCGAAGTCTCCGCATCGGTAATAGCCCTGAAAACTTACCCGATAATGGCCCTTTGCCAAATCGAGCGTTTTGTTGAAATCAAATGTGCCGTTCCAGAACTCAAAACAGCCAAAATCAGCAGTTTGGGAGGAAGCGTTGCTCTCCCAATACCAATCAGTTCCGGAATTGTTTTCGAAACTTGGATTGGACAGATAAAAATCCGTCACATCCACCCAGTCGGCCTTGGCCAGCAGTACATTGAATGATACGGCTGACAGGATAAGTAGTTTTCGTAGATTCATCTCCTATTACAGTTCGTTTTTATTGTTTGTTTTTTATCACTTTTCTCGCTTTGTTGTTCTTGACTTCGATATAAACACCATGCTGGTCATTGGTTGCCTGCCCGCTGAGCGTATACTTTCCGTCTACTGCTTTCGTGGCTGAATCTGATGTCGCATGACGGATGCCGCTCAGAGGATCATTGATGTCCATAGTTATTCCGTCCCATGCGTTCAACTCCGGAATGCCGTCCAGTTTGAAAATGATCGCAGTATAGTTTTCAATGGACGGCCGGTCGGTGGTCACCCGGTTCCAGACACCATCAGTGAGCACATAACTGTCTTTAGGTGCCTTGGCGGATGTCTCAAAGAATCCTCTCAATCCGTTGCATTGGGTATAATCGACTGGACTGCTGGCTTTCGATCCATATTCATAGAAAACCACATCTGGTTGGTCGGCGATGTAAATGCAGGGTTCGCCACTTTTCACTTCTGTCATCTCCTCAAGGCATATTTTGGTATGGTCTGAGAGAATACCGGCTATCCTGTAGCATTTCATCCCTTCTGGTGCATGATAAGCATAGGGCAGACAGATCGTGTTCCATGTGCCGGGGGTGAGACTCAACTTCTTCATCGGATGATACTTGAGCACAAAGTCTGTGGCACACCACCATCCTTCTCTCTTGTCTCCAGAGTTGTTGGCATTGCCAAACTGATGCCAGGCATTGTCTACAGCACCACTTTTGGAACTGACAAAACCTATCGTCACACTCTCGCCTGCTCCTACATAGATGGGGGGCGTGGTGAGGGTCTGCCAGATGTTGTCCACGGTGGGCAGATCAAAGTAGTCGGCCTGGAGAACGGGCGTGACGGCGGTCTCCGTTCCTTTGATGTATCCGTGTTGGTCGGATAGGCAGTAATGCTCAGTGGTGGCTTTGCACTCCAAGGCATACAGACCTTCCTCGAGATTGTTGATCTTCTGCCTGATCTCCATGGTGCGGGCCTGTCCCAAGGAGGCGTTCTGACCACTCCACCAGGCATTCCAGCAGGTCTTGCCTCTGACGGTATTGGTGCGCTGATCTCCTTCCTTGTAGGTTCCCACTTTCACTTCCCAACCATTGGCGGTTGCAAATTGGGGCTGGACGGGTTGGATGGAAGCATCAGTCATGGTCAGAAATTGATCCAGGGCTGCCTGTATCTGCTGCCGACTCGACGTGATGTCAGTGGAGGTCAGTGCGTTATCCGCTGCTGCCATGGCATATTCAAGTTCTTCCTTTCCATCAAAGCCCATGTGGGAGACGGCTTTGGCGACATTCATCAAAGAGTCGGTAACATTGTGGTCGGAGATGGCTTGGATGAAATCATCGACGGCTGACTGGGCTGCCTGAAGTGCGACATCATCATGGGAGGTGATCGATGCGAGGCGGGAGTCCAACTCATCATTCAGACTGGGCAAGGTGGTGTTGAATTCCCGGGCAAGACCTGTGATCTCACGTATCTTGTCCACTCCGTCGGCAACGGCTTCCTCACGGGTTGCGAACAGTTGACGCAGTTCGATCTTGTCGAGTTGGGCACTGGCATTGAGCCACCTGAAGGAGAGAAGCAACTGTGAATAGTCTCCGCTGTTGAAGACAAAAGTCTGTTTTTGCCAGTCACTGGTGTTGGCGGCTGTGGCTACCACTTTCGCCTCACTCTTCCCATCGGCTGTGAGGGAGGCCTTGACATAACTGCCGCAATTTCTGCCGGCAAGGGTGAAGACATACTCCTTGTTGGGTTCGATGGCTACCACCTTGCTGATGGAAGATGCGTGGTCGGCATTACCCGAGCCATACGCCTGGAGATAGGCTCCACCGCCATGGCCGCCTATGGGAACAATCTCAAAATAGGGCTGACCGAGGATGGCCCCGGTGGCGGAGGTCCATCCGATGGCTCCCATGTTGAAATCTCCGTTGCCGATCAGGTCGCCGCCGGCATAGCCGGTTTCTCCCTTGCTGTCGGCCATGGAGTCACCCACGTCAAGGTCGTCACTGGTGAAATGATGGACTCCTTTGAGGTCGATGATGTGGACTCGATAACGGGCGCCTTCGGGGGCATTTTCATCGACATAGACATAATTGGATGCCGTTTCCCGGATATCAATTGCAGAAAGAATCTCCCATTGGCCGCCGCGAACTTTCCTTTGCACCTCCATGAGTTGGTTGAACTCTCCGTTGTCGTCATGCCATCTGATGGTGGCATTTCCGTCTGCCATGTCAACACTGTATCTGGAGAGACCATACTGGCGGGGGCTGGTGGGAATGAAATCATATTTGCCATTGTGCCCTACCCCGGTGTTCATACTGGCGTAATATTCGCCTGCTGGTGTCAGCGTGCCGTTGCTCAGATAGAGTTTGGAGCAGTTGGCTTCACTGTTCCAATAGAAATATCGTTCGATATAGTCCCAGGAGTTCAGATTGGTGCAGATGTTTCTGACGGCATTCCTGTTCTGGTTGAGTTGGTTGGTGGTGGGGTTGTCCCTGTAGGTTCCCTGGGCGACACCGAAAATGCCGTTGTTGTTCCAGGAAGCGCCCCATACCCATTCGGAAATCCACACAGGTCGTTTGTAGGTGTCCACCCACCCTTTGATGTTGTTGAAACTGCCTTCTGTCCAATAGCAATGTAGGTCCAGGATATCACACCTCCATCCACGGGCGTCGATGGAGTCCATGAATGCTCTCAGATGGTTGAGGCTGCCGTCGTGCGACGAGGGGGAGCAGAGACGCATGCCGGTGGCCATGAGGTTCTCCCAGTTGGCAAGGATTTCATCCACACTCTGAGGGTGGTCATCGGCTGAGTTGCCAGGCTCGTTGTTGGTCTTCAGATGGGGGGAATAGGTCACAGAACCGCATGCGCTCGCCGAGGGCCAATCTTCATAAATATGGTGGGGCACACATTCGGTGTTGGCACCCCTGTCCTCGCCCAGACCGAAGGAATAGCAACTGGTCACGTTGAGTTTGTTGCATGGGTCCTGACGGGTGTCGTTGGCCAGACCTGCCTTGCTGTTGTAGTTCCATTTGAAAATACGGTAAGAGGAGATGCGGCCGGACAGCACATCTGGCAATTCGGATATCTCAAGGTCGCTGTTGGAGGCAATGAAACAACGGCTGTAACCACGGCCGCGGGCCAAAGTGGAAAAAGTCACCATGTAGCCGCGCTTCAACTTGAAACTCCGGATGTTGTTGTTGAACTTGTCATTGCTGAGGGTGTTCATGAAACCGCCACTGTTCTCCAAACCGAAGTCGTTGGTGGAATTGCCCGAAAAATGGGTGCCTGAATATACCGTCAGAGGTTTGATGTCACCTGGATAGGGCAACAACATGGCTCCGGTATTGTAGATGCGCACCTGGCAATTCGCATTATTGGAGGCTCTGACTCCGTTGATCTTCACATGCGAGAGGATGGATGTGATCTTGGAGGGCTTCACTTTGTTGAATATCAGTACGGCATGTTCAGTGTTGGTGATGTCTATCATGCCGTCATCACCAAAGGGCGTGTCAGAGGTGATGATGTAGTCGACGTCCTCGCTGATGGTGACTGCTGTCGTCACCTGTGCTACTGTTTGTTTTGTGTTGGCCATGCCTGCCATGGGAAGACACAGCAACGCCAATGCATACCATAAAGTTCTGATAATTTTCATGGAGTTTGTTTTTAGTTTTGCTTCATAAAGGTTTTCGGGCCTATAATGTTGCAAATTTAACAAAAAAATACCGATATGCAAATAAATAATGTCCATTTTATGAGAAAAAGAAGTGGTTTTTTGTTAATTTAGCGGCGGAAATCCAAGTCACTGCCAAATGCTGAGAGTCTTTTGTTTTCTACTATACGCACTGTTTGTCCCTGCTGAGATGTTTTCACAACACGACATCGACAGCCTGTGCATGAAGTTGCGTGAAGTTCCCGTGCAGGAAAAAGTGTATCTGCATCTGGACAATAACTGCTATTTCAAAGGCGACACAATATGGTACAAAGCATACACGGTGAGGGCTGACAGCCTGACGTTCACTGACATGAGCCGCATCCTGTATGTGGAACTGGTTTCCCCAGATGGAATGCTGGTGGAGCGGCAAAAACTCATCACCTCCGACAAAGGATACAGTTGCGGCAATTTTGCGCTGACCGACACCTTATATTCTGGATATTTCGAAATAAGGGCATATACCAGATGGATGCTCAATTTTGATGTGACAGAGCATCCTAATTTCAGAAAAGACAGATTTCAATTTTACAACCGGCAGATGATGCATGATTTTTTCCGACAATATGGCACCATCTACTCACGCGTCGTTCCTGTGTATGAGAAACCTGAGAAAGAAGGTGATTATTTCTCCAAATACTTCGTCGCTCGGCCGAAGCAACGGTTGCCAAAGGACTTGAAAGATAGACTCTCTGTCAGTTTCTACCCGGAAGGCGGACATTTGATAGCAGGCACACGGGCCAAGGTGGCTTTCGAAGCCGTCGATGAAGAAGGGCAGCAGGTGAGCATTTCCGGAAAAGTGGGCAACACAACCTTCAAGACATCACATTTGGGAAGGGGATGGATGGAATTGGATGTGCCGGAAAGCGGAAATTTGAAGGCACGGGTACCTTATTTAAATCATTCCTTCGATTTCAATCTGCCTGAAATTGAAAAGAAAGGATGTGCGTTGAACCTGGAAAGCAAAGACAACCTTCTGAAAGCACGTATTCATCTGAAGGGATTGCCTTATGACACTCAATACCTTGCCGTCATCCTATGCAGGGGGGTATTGAAAACGCATACAGTGTTTACTCCTGACCATTCCGGCAAAGCGCAACTGCAATGGGACAAGCAGGATTTGTGTACTGGCGTCAACGACTTGGTCATCATGGACAGTAATGGAATACCGTTGGCCGACCGACTGTTCTTCGTCAACAACCATGAATATGACAATGCCAATATCCAGGTAAGCGGAGGAGAACAGGACTATGAGCCTTACTCGCTCATTTCTATTGATTTCCAGGCTCCTGCCGATGCACGGCAACTGTCCATCTCCGTGCGCGACCAGTCCACGGATGACCCTACATTTGACACTGGAAATATTCTTACAGAACTACTGCTGTCCAGCGAACTGAAAGGCTTCGTCCCCTACCCTAATTATTATTTTGAATCTGAGGATAAGGAACACACGCAAAATCTCGACCTCCTAATGATGGTGCAGGGTTGGCGGCGATATGATATCAGTGATTTGTTGGCCAACCAGGAAATGAGATATTCGCCTGAGAAGAATCTGAATATAGAGGGGTGTGTCTATCCTTCCATTTTTTTTGACACAAGAGATTACTCGGAAAATAATGCGTGGGCTGATGAATTCTATAATTATGAAGCATCCGATCCAAGCACAGGCGAGGGTGAAACAAGTAGTTCATCCAATGATGGTAGTACCTCGGTCGAATATTCTGAGGGGAAAATCCTCAACAATGAAAACAAGGGACTGAAAAAGGAAGTCAAGGTAGAAAGCGAACTGATTTTAGGGACGAAAGTATATAGCATCGAAGTAGAGACGACCGACAAAGGGAAATTCTCTTTCAACCTCCCACCTTATTATGGAGAAGGTATCCTCACCATGGCTGCTTTCCCTTTGAAAATGAGCGTAAATGATATGCTGAAACAAAAAAACAAAGGACGGCTTGATGAAGATCAATTTCCCGAATATTATGTAAAGCGCAATCTCTTTTATCCTGTCTTTGCTAAGAAATATTCTTACTATCAATGCCATACGCCCCTGTCTGATGATGAGATCGAAGAGGATGTTGAGGTCAATGAGGTCACCGGGAAACTGTCGGCGATGGACAAGACACTGCAGGGAGTGGAAGTAAAGGGAAAGAAAAGACGTGGCCTGCAGACCATTGACTATACCAGGCCTCTTTGTTCATACGATGCCGTATACCTCTACAATCTCGTGACTGACTTGGGACTGTCATACGGGAAATTCAATGCCAGGCTATTTCCTTCACAAGTATGCATGGCGCTGTTTGGCAATTTCAACACAAGCAACTCACCGGATATCGAAAGCGCTTTCAACTATTATGTGACTTACTTGGAGTTTTTCAGAAAACACGAGACTGAGGAAGAGAAAAACAAACTGGAATTAATGAAAATCGGGAGTAGAGACAACTTTCAAGGATTCAGAGAACCAATCAGACTTAAACGACTGAAAACCATCAATTTGTTCTCCGATTTTGAATTAAGGAATGAAGACAGGCCGCTTATACATGCTCAGGATATGAGCATCAATAACAGTGATATGGTGGTGGACATGGTGACCCTGCTCAATGATGCCACACGACCGACTTTCCGCGACCGGTGGTTGATACTGCCGGGTATTTATGAACCTGATGATTTCTACCATCCCGATTATACCCACTCCACTCCCTCTGCAGAAGTGAAGGATTATCGGAGAACCCTCTATTGGAATCCCAATGCCATTCTTGATGAGAACGGACAATACCATGCACGCTTTTACAATAATGGTAAGACCACACGAATCAAAGTGAGTGCTGCAGGCCTCACCACCTCCGGGAAACCCATATACAACGAATAAACACTCCATTAACACCAATTAAATATGAAACCAAAAATCTTTACTTCTCTAATAGCACTAATGGTCTTTTCCACACACTGTGTCGCACAGGAGACACGCAAACCGTCCTCCAGCAGCACCCTGTCTCCTACTGCCGCCAGCGACCGTATGGTCGTCTTCTCCTTATCAGGCCAAGGAAAGCGCTTCCAACCTACATGGGGACTTGACCAGGCATGGATCAGCGAACAAAATTTCAGAAAGGGCGTCAATCACATGGGAAAAGAGAACGTCGGCATAGGAAGGTCAACGTTCCGAACCAAAAATGCGCTCGTCAATGATACGAATCTGGATTCCGACGCACAAAGTTTCCTCGTTCAGCGAAACAGGATTTTCAACATTCTCAGCGACACCCTGCCCTTGGTGCTCACTTGTGACCAGGAGGCTGGCGTGGCGTCCTATTACCGCACAGGAAACAGTGCCAATGTCGATCGATGGGCCAAGATGATCAATGCTCATGTGGAATACCTCTCTACCAAAACCAAGCACCGCGTGGCTGGTGTTTCTCCATTCAACGAACCGGACTACTGGACGGAGGAGGGGGCTACTGTAAACAACAGCCGTGACATCGCAAAAAAACTCAAAAGCGACTATCCGCTGTTCGCCAATGTCGCTATCGTCGGCGGCAATACTCTCAACGACGACAAAGCGGCTTCCTGGTACACACCGGGAAAAGAATATTACGACTGGGGCAACACTCATCAGTTGGCTGGAAGCATGAACAACTACAAGGCTTTCTATCAATTGCTTGCTCGTGACGGAAAGGTGGGCTACAACGACGAGATGCACAACGTGGCCGAGGCGTTCATCGGACTTGAATATGGAATGACGGTCGGCATCTGGTGGGGATTCGACAGCCGCGCAAGGGGGGAGTTCTGCGACATCAGCCGACATGGGGAAAGGCTGGCATACGCGGAGCATCCCGACAAATGGACGGCCGCTACGGTCTATCGCCATGACGACGGACGCGTGAAGGCGTTCATGGGATCAAGTGAGAGACAGGCTTACACCACTACCTACCAATTTGTCTCTACCGATCATGATGTCTATTTTGATGGCGTGGGACCGACCCGGGAGATCCAGATGACCATACATGGAGGAACTGGATACCAGAGGGGGCAGAAAAATGCTGAACGGGTGATTGACGTGACATGGGGGGCCGACGTGCAGCCAAGCGCCATCGGGGGAACCTACAAGATCATGAACAAGGCGTCCCAAATGGTGGTGGCTGAACAAGGATATGCTGATGGACAACCCAATATATCACAAGCCAACTACGCTGGAAACGCCAAACAACAATGGATTGTCCAGCAAGCGGGATCGGATGTGGATGGTGACTATAGTTTCTACATCATCAAGTCGGTGAATGATGGGAAATTCATGGATGTGCTCAACTTCTCGACGGCAAACGGTGGCAATATCATCTCATTCGGGTCGGGGACTCCATCGACCAACCAACAGTGGTACCTGGAATATGCCGGAGACGGATACTATTATATTCGCAACAGGGAAAGCGCCCTCTACATGACATTGTCATCCACCTCCAAGGTCACTGGCATCAATATCAACCAACAGTCAAAACTCAGCGACCCGGCACGACAACTATGGAGGTTCCTGCCCCTGGATGCCGAACTGGAAACGGTGGCGCCTGCTCCCCCAGCCAATCTCAAGGCTACTCCACAAAGCGCGAGCATCCTGCTCGAATGGGATGCCAACACGGAACCTGACCTGGAGGGATACATGGTCATCAGAGCGGAGAAAGGAAAGGACAATTGGAACACCATCGCAAGAAAACTGAAAACAACGAATTTTATTGACAATTCTTGCCGCAAGGGAACTGAGTATATCTATGCCGTCAAGGCTATTGACCGCAGCGAGAATCAGTCTGAGGCCTGCCAAAGCATAGAGGCCGCTACAATTGGTGAGAACGCGCTGGCGGCTCAATGGAAAATGGACGGATATGTCTTGGACGAAACGGAGAACCAACTCGACGGGGCCGCCTACGGAAATCCAAGTTTTATTGCGTCCAACAATAATATGGTAGACAATGAAAAGACTCTCAGCCTCAACGGAACCAGCCAGTTCGTTCAACTGCCCTACGAAATCGCATCAACAGATGCCATGACGTTCACCGCATGGGTCAACTGGAGGGCTTCGGCCACTGCCAACCAAAGGATTTTCGACTTCGGCAATGGTTCCGAGAAATATTTGTACCTCACACCTTCTGATGGGTCAAAGATGAGTTTTGTCATCAACGATGGCAACAACACCCAATCCCTTTCTACATCCGCCAGACTGACAACACTACAGTGGAAACATGTGGCTCTCACCATCTGCCGCGACAGCACCGTGATATATATTGACGGGGAGAAGGCGGCTCATTCCGATGCCATCAACATCATGCCGTCTGATATCAATCCCGTCCTGAATTATATCGGAAAAGGACAAAGCAGCAATGACCCGTTCCTGAAGGCTTACATCGAAGACGTGCGCATATACAACTATGCCCTGAACGCTGATGAGGTGAGGAGCGTCATGGATGGCAGCACCAACGGAATACGGCAGGCTGTTGACGAAGAGACTGCTTCCACACCTTCCTATTACACGCTGAGCGGCATCAGAATCAGTAAACCGATGACCAAAGGAACATACATCAGAAAAGAAGGACAGAAAGCATATACCATCGTCATCAAATAAGTCCTTCCCACACCCCATAAAAGGCCGTGCTTTTTCATAAAGTATGGCCTTTTTTATAGCCAGAAAGGGCAAGAAGTGTAAAAAATACACATATCGCGAAAAAAAATCTGAAAAAAGGTGTGGATTATATAATTTTTTGTTATCTTTGCAACTGTTATAACAATCGTATAGAAACCTAAAAGGGATAAAGCCCCAAACCAACTACCCCAACTACGCATATCGATAAGCCAATTGATATTACATGAGAATATAAACCTATTCTCTAATGAAAAAATGCAATACCTTGCAATGAACCTTTTTATTTAACTAACTGCACGTGTTTCGGCATTTGCACATTTATTAACAATCTAAATTTAACCTTTATGAAAATTGCAAAACTACTTGTTTTGGGCTCATTGTTGCTTTTCGGCAGCAATGCGGTCAAGGCTGTGGATGGAAACGTATGGTCTAAGCCTGCGATCCCCACGGAGTACGCAAGCATGGAGTCTGGCGCAATCTACTATCTCTACAATGTAGGAAGCCAACTTCTGTTCACTCAGGGCAATGCCTGGGGAACACAGGCCAGTGTGGGCGAGCGAGGCCTGAAAGTCAAGTTTGAGGATCAGGGCGGTGGGCTCTACATCTTCTCTGACTATGGTGACAAATCTGGTACCTGGGACTGGAGATGGGTATTCTTTGATACAGGTGGGGATGGAAGCGCCATGTACATCGACTACAACAACCAGCCAGACTATTATTGGGAAATCAAGGACATGGGTGGAAACGTCTATCGTTTCTCTCCCTCTCAGACAAATCCCACAATCAACGACAACACCAAGTTTGTGGGTCTGAACCGTTCTGAAGACCCAGCAAATACTGCACTTTCCTCACAATGCGAAGAAGGTGAGAATGTTTTTGTCGACTGGAAACTCATCACTGAGACAGCAGGTGAAGCCTACATCAACTCACTGGATGTCTATGAGGCTGCCATGAAACTGAAAGAGCAACTCGACAAGGCTGAGGAAATCGGTGCCAATGTCGCTGATCAGATTGCTGTCTACAACAACACATCCAGCACGATCGAAGAACTCAATGCTGCTACTGAGGCCGCTAAAAGAGCCATCCAGGCTCGTGAGGAAGAAATGGTGGTTGAGAACTACGACAAAGCGACCGTCGACAAACCGGTCAACGTGACCAAGATGTTCATCACCAACCCGACTTTCGAAGGAAATGACCTGTCTGGCTGGTCTGGTTCGGGATGGGGCTCATACGATCCAAAGGAGAACGCTGAGCGCTACAACATGAACTATGACACCTACCAGGATATTACAGGGCTCCATGAGGGTGTATATATGTTCAAGGCAAATGCTTTCTACCGCGCTGGAAACGTACAGCCCGGATACGACAATTTCAAGGCCAACAATGCTGAGTCGAAATATGCCAAGTTGTATGCCACCAGCGGAGGAAACACCCTTGAGAGCAGCATCATGTCGCCATATTCAGCCAAGTTGACAGAACAGATGACCACTGGCAACTGGGCCAATGCAACTGATGCAGAAACAGGCGAAGTATTCTACATCCCCCATAACATGGTTGCTGCCGACGAATTCTTCAATGCAGGATATTGCAACGACAACTTCGTATATATGGCTGTCACTGACGGCAACATGAGAATCGGTGTGAAGAAGGAGAATCAAATAACTGACGACTGGAGCATCTTCGACGACTTCAAACTTATTTATTACGGCAACAGTGATGAGGCTTACAAACTGATTCTCGACGGTGCTATTGCCAATCTCCAGGATCCCGACCTCAGCGGTGTCGTCTACACCACATCTTATTATGATGCTTACAATTCAGCGGTCAATGCGCTGAAGGCTTCGGCAACAAAGAGCGAAATCCTCGCCAATATCCAGGCTGTCAACGACGCAAAGGCTCTCCTGGATAAGAATATCGAACTCTGGAAACAAATCGTGGCATTGAAGGCAGAAGCAGAGGATTGTGCAGGCAACGACTACCTGGATCCCGCTTATCTCGACGACATCAGCGACTGGGCTTCCTTCGACTCTGAGGAATTGCTGAGAGATCGCAGTATGACCAACGAGGAAATCGAGGCTGAGATTGCAAGGGTGAAGGCTCTGATCCAAGAGGCATTCCAGCACCTGAAGAACGGCGCTGACGTGACTACCACATTCCTGGTCAATCCTGACTATGAGATGAGTGGCAACACAGGTTGGACGATTGAAAGAGCATCTGGTGGCAACGTGGCACGCGGCGGAAATGCCAACAACTACTGCTATGAGGCATGGAACAATGCTAAGTTCGACATCTATCAGGTTGTTGACAAGGCTCCTAAGGGTGTGTATGAAATCTCTGTACAGGGATTCTACCGCTTCGGACGTGGCAACTATACCGCTTACCTGAACAAGGAGACCTACACTACCAAGGAGACATGCCCCGTATTCATCTATCTGAACTCCAACAGCACTCCGTTCACCAATGTCTATGGTGATCCCGTGCAGATCTACGATGCCGACTTCTATGGTAATGGACAAGAGTCTCAGACATTGGATGACGGTACCACACTCTACTTCCCCAACACTATGGACAATGCTGCTGTGGCATTCTCAAATGGCATGTACACACAGTCTGCCTTCGGCCTTGTGGCACAGGATGGTGACCAAATCCGTATCGGTGTGAAGGGCTCATCCAACCAGGTGAATGACAGTTGGTGTATCTGGGATAACTTCAAACTGGTTTACCGTGGATTCCAGGCCGACGTGGTAAGACCTGTGCTTGAGCAGGCTATCATCGACGGTGAGAACGCTCTCAACAGCCCCATCGGCAAGGATGTGGTGGCAAATCTGCAGGCTGGTATCGACGAGGCTAAGGCTGCTGTCAATGGTACTGACGGCGAGGCTATGTTCAACGCGCTGACCAAACTGTTCGACCTCCAAGATGCAGTCAACGCTTCCAAGGCTCTCTTCGCTCAACTTGAGCAGGCTAACGAGAGACTCGCAAACGCTATCCCAAGCGCTGTGGCTTCACCTGAGATCATCAGCCAGGCTACCAACCTCTTCAATACCATCAGCGGTGGTATGGAGAATCGTAGTTACTCCGATGGTGAGGTAGAAGGACTGATCAATGAGATCAACAAGACCATCAACCTCCTCGGCATGCCGAAGGATATGGCAAGCGCAAGCGATGCCAACCCCATCGAGTGCTCTACTATGATCATCAACCCTGCTTACGTTGACGCAAATGATGAGGGCTGGACTGGTGGCGCTGCCATCGATGCTTCCTGCACTGCAGAGAAGTTCAACACCAACTTCGACTACTATCAACTGATTCAGGGTCTGCCTGAGGGAACTTACAAACTTTCTGTGCAGGGCTTCTACCGTGCAGGAAATGCTGATGTTGACTATAATAATTGGACAAGCAACCCAGGCGCAGACAACAACGCATTACTCTATGCAACTACTGATGACCACACGGTGAGCACTCCGTTGAAACGACTCGCAAGTGGCGCTCAGAGCATGTATGAACTCCCGACTGACTGGGCATGGGCTAACGAAGGCGCTGGTCTTGCAGTGCCCAACCGTATGTGGACTGCTGCTGACGCATTCCAGACCATGGGCGAAGATGGCGCTATGCTCTATTCCAACAACAGTGTCATCGTGAAAGTTGGATCGGCTGGATGCCTGACCATCGGACTGAAGAAAGAAGTACAGATCGAAAACGACTGGACCATCTGGACCAACTGGCAACTCTTCTACTATGGCAAGGAAAGTGCTTTGGAAGAGGATCCGCAGGGAATCAACGAAATCGAAGGCCTTGGTGTCACCAATGCTGAGGTATTCTCTGTCAACGGTACCAAGAACGCTGGTCTGCAGCGCGGTGTGAACATCGTACGCGAGACATTGAGCGACGGTTCTGTAAGAGTTAGGAAGATCACTGTGAAATAATTTTAAACCAAATTGATGATTGACATGATATCAATCTCAGTTGAATAATCCTGAAGAGGAACTGGTGGCAGACATAATCTGCTCACCAGTTCCTTCATCTGTTATCTCAACACAAAACATGATATAAAAAGTGAGCATAAATTGGGAGTCCCTTAATGACATCTACAGGGCAGACAGCTACTGTCGCCAGAGAGACGATAATAGCCATCTGACTACGACCAATTAAACACACATTATTATATATATTTGGACAGAAATAACTAACATTGGCATTTATCAACTGACATATCATTATAAAATCCTAATCATAACTAAAAAACTATGAAACGTAAAAAGCAAGAACACAAGTCATTCAGACGGATGTCAGCATTCGCTGTGGCCTGCTGTGGTCTGTTGCTTGGAGCATGGTCATTGCAGTCGTGCGAAGACGAATACCTGCTGACCGGCCAGCCTGAATGGCTCGGCAACTCCATCTATGAGCAACTGAAAGACAATGGGCAGTACACGACTCTGCTCCATCTGATTGATGACCTGGGCCAGACGGAAGTGCTGAGTCACACAGGTTCAAAAACGCTGTTTGCAGCCGACGACGAGGCATTCGCCAAATGGTTTGAAAGCAACTCCTGGGGAGTGAGAAACTACAACCAACTCTCACTGGCTCAAAAGAAGTTGCTGCTCAACAACTCAATGATCAACAATGCCTACCTCATTGAGTTGCTTTCCAACGTAAGCGGAACACCGCCCATGGAGGGACTTTGTATGCGACGCGAGACAGCAACGTCTATTTACGACTCTGTCTATATCATGAGACCGACAGAGATGCCCAACACACCACAATGGCAGAAATTCAGAGACAACGGAAAGAGCATACCCATCATGAAGGATGCCACATCCGCTCCAATGATACACTTCCTGCCGGCATTCATGCGCTATTACAATATCTCCGAGAACGACCTGAGCATCCTGACCAACCATCAGGCTACCTCCATCAACGAGGCTTGGGTCAACGGAAAGCGAGTCAGCGAACGGGACATCACTTGCAAAAACGGATACATCCAAAAAGTGGACGGCGTGATTGAGTCTTCGAGCAACATGGCGGAAATCATTCGCACCCACGCCAATATGTCGATGTGGTCACACCTCGTCGACCGGTTCAATGCTCCTTACTTCGATGCCAATGCAACTCGGGAATACAACCGACTCTACAACAATCAGGATTCTGTGTATGTGCTCCGCTACTACAGCAAGAGAGCCGCTGGCAGTGAGGGTTCAACCAGTGTACAGGTGAACACCGACCCCAATGGCGATGTCGTGAAAGCACAACTCTCCTTCGACCCGGGATGGAACCAGTACATCTATTCCAACACAATGAGTTACGACTTGCACTATGATGCTGCTGCCATGATTGTCCCCACCAATGAGGCACTCACACAGTGGTGGAACAATGAGGGACGTGACTTGCAGACAGAATACGGATCATGGGACAGCATCCCAGATGCTACTTTGGCCAAACTCATCAATGTGAACATGTTGCCGACATTTACAGACGCTGTTCCATCGAAGTTTGACCATGTCCTCAACGATGCAAAGGAACAACTCGGCATCAAACCCGAACATGTGGATTCATGCTTCATGGGATGCAACGGTGTGGTATACTTGGTCAACAAGGTCTTCACACCCGCAGAGTATTCATCAGTCGCTTACCCGGCGCTGGCACATGAGTCTACGATGAACATCATCTACTGGGCCATCGACCAACTCAACTACCTGCCATACCTGCTCTCCATGGACTCACGATACAGTCTCCTGCTCCCCTCCAACTGCATGAGCAAAGACGCGACAATCATGGAGATTGGGGCTAATCAGCCGATTCCTGACGAAGGAAGAATATGGTATCTGGATCCGGCTTTCAATGGAAAGATTGACAACGCCACCGGACTGGAATCTGGATCTCTCCTCGAATTCTATTACGACCGCACCAAATCGGCTGACCAACGTGTGCAGGCTACGAGATGGAACTGCACAATCGATGAGAACGGTGTCATCACCAAAGGCATACGTGCGCAGGCTACCGTTTCCAATGATGTCATCAAAGACCGCCTGAGCCGACTGATGGATGAACTCATCATCGTAGGCGACGTCGAGGACGGACACGAATACTACAAGTCTAAGGGTGGCACTCTGCTCAGAGTCACACGTATGCCGGACGGACGTATCGCATTCTCCGGTGGATGGGACATCGAGCACAACAACGTGAAACTCCCGGTCAACAGCAATGAGATCTATACCAAAACCAACGGTAAGTCTTATCAACTCAACGACAGGATGCCTCTCCCCTCACAGAGAACACTCTACGTCACCTTGCAGGATAATGAGAAATTCTCCAAGTTCCTTGACCTCATCGACCATGACGGTAGCGAACTGATGACGACCAAACTCAACAACACCTACAACGCAGGTATGGCTGACATCGGTAGCAAGAACTTCCGTCTGTTCGACAACTACAACTATACCGTATACGTTCCTACCAATGAGGCCATCCAGCAACTCATCGACCAGGGACTGTTGCCTACATGGGAAGACTATGAGGCTCAGACCGAGAGAGAATGGGGATCTGAGGAGGCTGCTGAGGAAGCACGCCAGGCCATCAAGAACATCATCGTCGACTTCATCCGCTACCATGTACAAGACCATACAGTGGCCATCGGAATGGCACCTGAGGACGGCGCTGGAGAAGTGAACGTTTATGAGAGCATGCTCCGAAACCCGGAAACAGGTCGTTTCTATCCCTTGATCTCCGACATCTCTGGAAATCAGATGACCGTGACCGACGAAATGGGCAACAAATTCCATGTCCTCAAGACAGAGGGTCTCTACAACCAAATTTGCCGTGACTATTGGTTCAGAGGATCAACAGGAAGCAACACCGCTATTATCTTCATGGCTTCTGACGCTGTCGTACACCAAATTGACGGATGCCTGATGGCTAAGAAAATGACCCCCTGGAAGCAACAACTTAAATCGATAAGGAGGAAATAAGTTATGAGAAAACTGAAATCCATCATACTGACCCTATTGCTTCAGGCATTTGCTGTGGCTGTAAGCGCACAGAACATCACTTCGGTGCACGGTACGGTAAGCGATGACGTGGAACCCCTCATTGGTGCCACCGTCTGCGAGATCGATGCCAACGGACGTATCATCGAAAGTGCCATCACCGACCTCAACGGTAACTTTACCATGAAGGTGCAGAACCAAAGGGACAAGATCCGCTTCACCTACGTGGGTATGAAGACCGTCACTCTTCCCATCAACAAGACTACATACGACATCAAGATGGAGTCGGCCGCTTCTTTGCAGGAGGTGACCGTCGTCTCCAAGAGGCGCGCCAAAGGTAACTCACTCCCCATTCCCGAGCGAGAGTTGTCCACTGCTTCTCAGAGCATCTCCATGAAAGAGTTTGAGGGTCTGGGAATCACTTCTGTCGACGAAGTGCTCCAAGGTCGTATCGCAGGTCTCGACGTCATCGGAAACTCTGGCGACCTTGGCGCAGGTTCCACCATGCGTCTGCGTGGTGCCACTTCACTATCCTCACTGACCAATGGCAACCCGCTTATCGTGGTCGACAGCAACATCCGTGAGGTCAACCTCGACAACTTCGACCTCGCATCAGCCAACAATGAGAAATTCGCTGAGTTGCTCAACATCAACCCTGAGGATATCGCTACCATCAACGTGCTCAAGGATGCTGCTGCTACAGCACTCTATGGTTCACAAGGTGGTAATGGTGTCATCGAACTCACCACAAAACGTGGTTTGCCGGGTCCGCCAAAACTGACCTATTCGCTCAAACTTACCGGCACCTATCAGCCCAAAGGATACGATTTGCTGAGCGGTGATGACTACACCATGCTGCTCAAGGAGTCGTACTTCAACCCACAGCAGGACGACAACGCTTCTGCCAACGTGCCTGAAATCAACTACGACCCCACTTTCTCTGAATATGAGCAATACAACAACAACACCGACTGGCGCGACGCAGTCACACAATGGGGTCTCAGACAAAACCACTACGTCACCGTAAGCGGTGGTGGTGAGAAAGCCTCTTTCCGTATCGGTGGCGGTTTCGACCATGAGACGGGTACCATGATTCAGCAGAAACTCAACCGCTTCTCCACTCGTGTGGCACTCGACTACAACATCAGCCGCCGTATCATGGTGAGCACCAACTTCGCTCTCACCTATACAAAGAACAATATGAACCTGCATGGACTGCTCGACATCGCACGCAGGAAAATGCCTAACATGAGCATCTATGAGCAGGACCCGGTAACCGGTGAGGACACCAACACCTACTACACCATGCTGCAGACGGCCTCAAGCGTGTTCGACGGCAACCAGAAAGACATCGTCAACCCGGTCGCTTCTGCTTACCTCGGAAAGAACCAGCGCCGTACATATGATATGCAGCCGGAATTGGTCATCAACTATTCTTTGCTTGGAACTGACTATGACCATACACAACTCAACTGGCGCGGATCGATGTACATGAGCATCTTCAATCAGTATGACAACAGGTTCACACCTCAGGACCTCTACGCTTCAGAACTGAGAAACACGAAAAACATCAACACCAGTTACGCGGGTTCGTCCAAGAGCGTTTCGTTCAACACGAAACAGTCGCTGACATTTATACCCGCTTTCAAGAACAAGGACTTCTCGCTGATGTCTCTGGTACGTATGGAACTGACCTCCGGATCCAGCACCAGCCAGGGTTCTGAGGCATACCTCAATCCGTCAGGCGGTATCACAAGCCCGGATGCTGGAGGTATGATCAGCGGACTCTCTTCTGGTTACAGTGAGTGGAGATCACTCTATTTCACCTTCTCCACACACTTCGCATACAAGGAAAGGTATGTGTTCGACTTCAGTCTCCGTGCCGATGGTACTACAAAATTCGGCCCGGGCAACAGATGGGGATATTTCCCCTCAGTGTCAGGTAAGTGGATCATCAGCGATGAGCCTTTCATGAAATGGTCTCGCAAATGGCTGCACCTGTTCGCTCCCCGATTCAGTTGGGGCTTCGTGGGCAACCAACCTAACCAGAACTACCTCTACACGTCCAAGTACAAGAGTTCAACCAGCCAATACATCGATATGTCTGTGATGTATCCCGAGAACATCCGACTCACCAACATGAAATGGGAGATTGTCGCCAGTTACAACGCTGGTATCGACATCGAATTGTTTGACAACCGCCTGCACATGGCTGTAGAAGGATACCGGAGCACCACTTCAGACATGCTGCTCTCCAACTACCGCATTCCTTCCAACGTTGGTTTCAACACCATTCCCTATCGCAACAGCGGAAAAATGAGGAATACAGGTTGGGAGTTCCATGTCAGCACCAACAGACTTATCAAGAAAGGTGACTTCATCTTCGACTTCAACGTCAACTTCGGTAACAACCGCAACGAAATCCTTGAGATGGATGAATATATGCTCAACAGCCTCAACTCCGACTTTGGCTATTCAAATGGAGAGACGCTGAGGCGCGTGCAACTGTTCAACCCACTCGGTGCCATCTACGGATTCCGATATAAAGGCGTTTACCAGTACAATTACAACACCTTCTCAAGAATGTCAGAGGCCGAGCAGAACGAGTTCATCGCCAGCGGAAAAACTGCTCCTATCGCACAAAGTGCTGACGGACAAGTCATCCGTGACGGTCAGGGCAACCCCGTACGTATGATGTACAACTACACCAACGATGCTACTGGCAAGAACTACCGTTTCTGTGGCGGTGACGCTATCTATGAAGACATCAACCATGATGGTCAGATCAATGCACTCGACATCGTGTTCCTCGGAAGTTCACTTCCTAAACTGACCGGTGGCTTCGGCTTCACATTCTCTTACAAAGACTGGCGACTGAACACTCAGTTCACATACCGTTATGGCAACAAGATCATCAACCGTGCACGACTCAATGCAGAGGCAATGACCGGCAACGACAACCAAAGTCAGGCCGTCAACTACCGCTGGCGCAAAGAGGGTGACGTCACCACCATTCCACGTGCAATGTACGGAAGCACCAGCAACTACAATACGCTCATCAGCGACAGATTCGTAGAGGATGGAAGTTACCTCCGTATGGGTTATGCACAACTTTCTTACGTGCTTCGCGGTAAATTTATCAAGTCAATGGGATTGAACAGAATCAATCTCTATGCCAGTGTCAACAACCCGTTCGTCATCACAAAGTATTCGGGTGTCGACCCGGATATCTCTGCAGGTGGATATGATCCTGCCATCGACGGCAACCAGACCCCACGTTCTCGCTCTTACACCTTGGGTATCACAGTTGACTTCTAATGGAACATAATAAAAGAAAGATCATTATGAAACTACATCATATTTTCAATCAATTGAGAGGTCTTGCCGCCGCATCTGTGGCTGCACTGACACTCGCCGGCTGTTCCGACTTCCTGGAGATAGAACCACGCGACGTCATCGTACTCGAGCAGTTCTGGAATGAGAAAGCAGATGTCGACGCCATCGTCGCAGGATGCTACACTCAACTTCAGTCAGATGCATGCATCAGCCGAATGATTATCTGGGGAGAGGCTCGCAGTGAGAACATGTCACCTGGAAACAACGTGGCTTCCTCAAATGTGAACCTGCTCAATGTCCTCAACGAAAACATTATCTCTAAAAACCCATACACCACATGGGTGGACTTCTATAGCGTCATCAACAGATGCAACACGGTCATCAAATATGCTCCCGGTGTGGCTGAGGATGACCCTGGATATACACAGAGTGAGTTACAGGCTACCATCGCCGAGGTGACCGCACTCAGATCTCTGTGCTATTTCTACCTCATCAGGGCTTTCAGGGATGTACCCTTCTCAAGAGAGGCGTATACCGATGATGACCAGGAAATGGAACTGTCTGCCACACCATTCGATGCCGTGCTCGACTCCATCATCTTTGACTTGGAAAGTGTGAAGGATATGGCGGTGGATCGCTACCCCACCACTACCCCACTTTACCAAACAGGACGCATCACAAAGGAGGCCATCAACGCTATGCTCTGTGAGATGTATCTTTGGAAACAGGACTATGACCGCTGCATCCAATACGCCGATGCCGTGATTGAATCCAAGAAGAAGATTGCAGAAGAAATCCAGGCTGGTGGTATTGGCTCCAACCGAGGAGGTGGAAGAGGCGGAAGAGGTGGAAGCGGAGGTTCTTCCAACGATAACTTCGCACGCACAAATGGCTATCCGCTGCTGAACAACTTATCTGGTACCAATGATTATGGCAGGGCATACAATTACATGTTCACCGATGATGACTATACAGAGTATGCTCAGCAGGAGATCATCTTCCAACTTGTCTTTAATGATAGGCCTTCGGCTAACAGCATGCCCAACAATTCCACCATCGCCACATTGTATGGCAACAGTGGTCTGAACAATGCAAGCGGACAACTGGCTCCTTCCGACTACCTGCTGGACGACATAGGAAAGAGTACGGGACGTACCGTGTTTGATGACCGGAACAAAACAGTTGACTGCCGAATGTATACAAACGTCTATTCCAAAGCGAAGTCAATCAACAAGTATGTCAGTCAAAACATTACTGTAGACGTATCCAAGGCTACAGAGCCGGCTGTAAGGGGATATGACACCAAATGGGGACAGAATGACTGCGGAAGCAACTGGATTATCTACCGTCTTTCTGACATCATGCTGATGAAAGCGGAAGCACTGGCACAGAAACTGCAGGAAGGAAGTGACGCTGAGGTCATCAGCCACAACAAACCTTACCTGGACGAAGTTTTCTCACTCGTCAATGCCGTCAACAAGCGCTCCATTTGCCAGTCTGAACTCAAAGACACACTCGTCGCTACTGATTACGCCACCAAGGCTCAAATGGAGACCCTGGTGCTGCGTGAGCGCCAAAGAGAACTCATGTTTGAAGGCAAACGATGGTTCGACCTTGTAAGACAGGCAAGAAGAGACGGTGCCACAACGCAACTCTCATCTGCTGCACTGCAGAAAGTGACCACGGGTTCGGCACTCATCGCCAACAAACTCTCTAAAATGGATGCCATCTATTGGCCCTATAACTACGAAGAACTGAAAGCCAATACCAAACTGCACCAAAATCCTGCATACGGAAGCGGCGAAAATGAAAGTTACAAGTAAGTGACTCATTCAACAACAGAAAAAGGACAAATGATTATGAAAAAGTTCAAATTCAACATACTCTGCCTCATGGGCCTCGCTGCCCTCATGGTGAGTTCGCTGGGGTCCTGCGTGTCGGATGACCCGGATGCAGAGAACTTCTACACATTCACAGGAGAGATGGCCAGCGACTTCCTCAAAAACCGTGCCGAGGAATACAGTGAGTTCACTGAGATCGTGGAGCGGGCCGGACTGATGGACCTTCTCTCCACATACGGACATTACACCTGTTTCGTTCCAAACAACAATGCGGTCAATGAGTACCTCAAGTCAAGAGGCATGTCAAGCGTCAGCGATCTGACAAATGCTGACTGCGACACCATCGCACGCACACACCTGGTGAACAACATGTACACCACAATGGATATGGGACAGGACCGCTTGCCGACATCCAACCTGCTCGGACGCTACATCGCAACATCTACCGGATTTGATGAAAAGGACAATCCTGTCGTTTTCCTGGAAGGACTCTCACACATCTACTTCGAACTGGCAGATGATTCCGTAGAGAACGGTATCATGCAGCCCATCGACCGGGTGATTGAAAAGTCCAACAACTATATCTCCGACCTGTTGAGGGACAACCCCAAAATCAGCACCTTCTACAATGCACTTGTCGCTACCGACGTGCTGAGTGAGGTATTGAAGGTGGAAGATGAGACCTATGACAAGAATGCCTACCCCAAGTACTACTACAAGTCACATATCTGGAGTGAGGTGGCATGGGTGCCCGACACCAAGAAATATGGCTATACCTTCTTTGTGGAGCCAGATGAGGTGCTGGAAACAAAATATGGCATCGCAAAAGGTGACATGAGGGCGCTTTACGACCTGGCCTGCAAACTCTATGACCCCGTCTATCCAAATGATGTCAACAAGGAAGGACATAGTTTCGAAAACCTCAAGGACAGCATCAACCCACTCCACAGGTTTGTGCAATATCACATTCTCAACCGATATACGGCTGGTACCTCCGACCTGACACCAATGGACGTGAGAATCGGTATCGTCAATGGTGCATTCGGATATGAGGAGACCCTTGTCAACCCTGTTGACTGGCACCACACTCTCTTGCCGCATACCATGATCAAGGTGGAGAAACTCACCGTGACCAACTGGATAGGAAATGGCACAAAGGGTGAACGATACATCAACCGACGATACGACAACAACTATCAGATAGAAGGCATTCATATTGATCCGTCTATTGAGAGCGATGTTGTTCACGATGGACTTAACGGACACTACTACTATGTAGATGATGTAGTGGCCTTCTCCTACGATGTGCAGAATAAAGTGCAGAACATGCGTATCAGAATGGACTTCTCTACCGTATTTCCTGAAGTCATCTGCAATGGCCTGAGATTCGAGGGTGACCCGACCAAAGATGATGATGCGGGTACACCCGATGATTCCGCTACTCCGAAGAACGGACGAAACTACTACTTCCCATTGGGATATCTCGACGGTGTGACATTCTCCAACTGTAGTGTCGTGCTACGTCGACCACACATCAATTTCTGGTCATGGCAGGGTGACGAATGGAACCTCTTCGGTGACTATGACTTCACCTTCCGCATGCCACCTGTACCCTATAGTGGAGACTGGCAGGTGCGACTGGGATTCTGTGCCATCGAGACTCGAGGTGTGATGCAGGTCTACTTTGATGGTGTGCCACAGGGCATCCCGCTCGACATGACCAAGTTCCTCAACTCAGACTTGTATATCGGCGACCGTTTCGTCATCGATGAAACACCGGCAAAATACGACCAGATGACTGTAGAGGAAAAAGCAGAGGAGCAGAAACTGCTCAAAAACCTGGGTGCCTACCGAGGACCTCGCTCCATCTTCCACTTCAGCACATCGTCGAAAGGTTACTTCTGCGGAAACGAGCGTACTTACCGCCGTATCATGTGTCAGACTTATATTGATGCCAACAAGGATCATTACATCCGATTCCGCGTGGCTTCCGACGGAAAGCAAGGCAACAACAATGAGTTCATGCTCGACTTCCTTGAGTTAGTGCCAAAGAGTGTCTATGGTGTTGACAGTGAAGGCGAGATGGAAGACGATCTCTAATGCATTCACAATTGACAATTTAAGAATTACAATTGACAATTCAAATGATGAAACGAAATCACATATATAAAACAGTGCTGGGGCTCGCGATAGCAGCCCTGACACTGACAGCATGCTCAGATGAATGGGATGACCATTACAACAGCCTCACCACAGGACAGCATGATGGGAGTTTGTGGGATGCCATCCAAGCAGACCCCAACCTCAGCAACTTCGCCAGCGTGGTGAGAGCATGCGGTTATGACAAGTCTTTGGGCAGCAGCCAAATCTTCACCGTTTTTGCTCCCACCAACTCCTGCCTATCCGCAGAACAGGCACAGGAACTCATCAATGCATACAATGCAGAGAAAGGCAAGGTGAACGATGATGACAACACGACAGTGAAAGAGTTCCTGCAAAACCACATGACACTTTACAACCATTCCGTCTCAAGTCTCAGCAATGATACCATCGTGCTGATGAACGGCAAATACGCCTTCCTCACACCGGATGCCATCGATGGCAACAGGTTCCTCACAGCCAACCAACACTATGGCAATGGTGTCCTGTACACGCTAGACAATCAGGTGAAGTTCTTCTCCAACCTGTTCGAATACATGAGAAAAGACAATGACCTGGACAGTGTGCGTAGTTTCTTCTACAACGGTATGTTCTACCGCAAGGAGTTCATTGCAGAAGAAAGTGTGCCCGGTGGTATTGTAGACGGAAAAACTGTCTACCTCGACTCTGTCTTTATTCAGCAGAACGATCTGTTTGGCTATAATTTCCTCGATGCACGCATCAACTCTGAGGACAGCACTTACCTCATGATTGTTCCTACCAACAAGGAATGGAAGAAAATGGTCGATGAATACTCTGACTATTTCGTGTATGACAACAATGTGCCCGACCGTGACTCGCTCGCATATACCAACACACGAATGGCCATCATGAAGGGTACCGTGTTCAGCCGCACATTCAACAGCGATGCTGCATTGCAAGACTCTGCCTTGTCCACCAACTGCACCATGAACTACAATTATCGCAGATCGATGTGGGGGGCCGACTCGCTGCATTATTATGAGTATTACAAGCCGTTTACACCTAATGGCGCTTTGGCTGGAGCCATTCCCATTGAGTGCAGCAACGGCACCATGCTGAAGTCTGACAACTGGAAAATTGACAAGGAGCAGACTTTCCACCAGTTACGCATCATCGAGGCTGAGCAAATGAGAAGCCTGAAAGAGGTGAGCACCGTCAAGAACTCTGCAGGAGATGACGAACCCACAGTGGCTGCCATCATACGCCAGGTGCCCAACCTGTTCCCGGATGCACCCGACTCACTGCAGAACAATCCTTTCTACAACGTGGTTTCCAACAACAGATTCGTGGAGTTTGAGCCGCAGAGAACAACTGTCAACCCATGGGTGACTTTCAACATCACTGACGTGCTGGCAAACATCGGATACGACATCTATCTCATCACGGCTCCCGCTGTGGCTTATGACTGGAATGCCACCAACATTCAAAAACTCCCCACACTGCTCAGATGCACCCTTAGCCATCACGACATTGATGGAAATGTGGTGGAAAATGAACTCTGTGACAGGAAAGAAACGGTGGCAGATGGTGTGAACGCGCTCTTGCTGGCTGAAAACGTCAAATTCCCAGTCGCTACTTTCGGACTCCAGGAAGAAGAGCCGCAGGTGACATTGAAACTGGAGACTCGTGTCACCAGTGCTCAACTGCGTAACAACACCTACACACGTACCATGCGCATTGACTGCATTCTCCTCAAACCACATGAGGAAAAACCCATGTCTAACGATTAACAATGATGAAGATGAAACTCAACAATATCATATCCAGACACAGATGGCAAGGCTTTTTGTCAATGGTTAATTGTCAATTGTTAATTGCCATGGGGCTGATGATGCTCATGCCCATCACCGCCTCAGCACAATACGATGATGAGGAAGAAGATGATAATGAAGTCCTCAACAAATTGGTGACGGCCATCACTCAGAAGAAGAAAAAATATGAGACGCGAACCGTCAGGGGACGTGTGTTGGATGCTGCCACCCATAATCCCATCAGCGGAAGCATCGTCGCTGCTGACGGGGTCGAGGGATACAGTGCGCTCTCCAATGATGATGGTACATACGAACTTCAGGTTCCTCTCTTCTCAAGTGCCATTTATGTGGTCTCGCCTGACTATAACCCCGTCAGGGCTGGTCTCACGGCTGATGAGCAACAGGGTGATGTGAAACTCTATCCCACCACATTCAAAGCAGAGTATTCCAAGCAGACCAACATACGAAATGATTATGTGGCCAGCGACTTCCAATACTCCAATGCCGTGAATATCAAGGATGAGGTGCAGAAACAGTTGGGAGGAGAAGTGTATACCATCTCACGCAGTGGAATGCCAGGAGTGGGAAGCGTCATGTTTGTACAGGGCATCAACTCACTCAATGCCAACTCTCAGCCGCTCATCGTCATCGATGACGTCATCATCGACCAGCAATATGGAAGGACGATGCTTCATGATGGCTTCTACAATGACATCATTTCAAGCATCAATCCTGCCGACATCGAAAAAGTGACCCTTATTCGTAACGGTACGGCATTCTATGGCGCAAAGGGAGCCAACGGCGTGTTGCTCATTCAGACCAAACGCAACAAGACGATGGCTACACGTATCTCGGCCTATGCGTCTGCAGGTGTGGTGCTCGAACCCAAATACCTTTCCATGATGGGTCCGGAGCAATACAGAAACTATGCCTCTGAGTTGCTGAAAACCACCAACACCACACGTCGCACCTTCAAGTTCCTCAACGAGGATCCCAATTACTACTACTACACACAGTACCACCAGGACACCGACTGGAAAAAACTGGTGTATCAGACGGCTATGACACAGAATTACGGTATCAATGTGTCGGGTGGTGACAACATCGCCAACTATAACCTGTCTGTGGGATACACGAATCAGGAAAGCAACCTGAAGTACAACAATATGAACAGACTGAACGTCCGTTTCAATACGGATATCCGCCTGCTCAAACGTCTTGACATCAGGTTTGATGCCTCTTTTGCCAATACCACAAGAAACATCCGCGACGATGGCGCACCAGAGGGGTACGATGAAGGAACACCAACAAGCCCGTCATTCCTGGCATACGTCAAGTCGCCTTTCCTCAGCCCCTACAGTTATGGACGTGGTGTGCTGAGTGATACTCACTTCGACATCAAGCAGGAGGATTATCTCTCTGAGGCTTTGGCCAATTACAACAGTTACAACTGGAGACTGGGCAACCCCGCTGCCATCAACGAATATGGTGACGCAGAGAACAAAAACCACTTTGAAAACTCCATGCTCAACCTCACCGTGACGCCGAAATGGACATTCTCACCGCATCTGTGGCTGTCGGAACATTTCAGTTACAACCTGGTCAACACCAGTGAGATGTTCTACATTCCTATCAATGGTACACCCAACTACTTCGTGAGCAGCATCGGCGCTTACAGAGAGAACGAGGTGCGGTCACTCGCTTCCAAGCAAAACTCAGTGATGAGCGACACACGCCTCGACTGGAGCAACCGTTTCAATGCGCATGACCTGCACGCTTTCCTCGGCGTACGTATCAACTGGGAAAGTTATACCATGAACTCGCAGTTGGGCTACAACACCGGCAATGACAAGACTCCTTACATGAGCAGCAACTTGCTCAACTCACAGGATGTCGGTGCCAATGACAACTGGAACTCAATGGCTTGGTACGCACAGGCTGAGTACAACTACAAGAGCCGCTACTACGTGCAGGCCAACCTCACCATGGAAGGTTCCTCTCGTTTCGGACAGGATGGCGGCGACCTCAACATGTTCGATGCCGCATGGGGACTCTTTCCGGGTATCCAGGCTTCATGGGTGATGACCAATGAACCTTGGCTTGCCAAAATCCGCGCCATCAACTACCTGAGACTCACAGCCGGATATGACATCAGCGGCAATGATGACATCGACTACTATGTTGCACGTAGTTATTTCCGCGCACAACGTTACCTCAGACAACTCACTGGCCTTACACTCGACGGCATCGGAAACACCAAAATCCAATGGGAACGCACCGCACGAATCAACTTGGGATTGGAGGCCAGCCTGCTCAACAACCGCATCGGACTGGGGGTCAACCTCTATAAGAGCAAGACTTCAGACCTCCTCACCTATCAGTCGCTGGGATTCCTCTCTGGCCTTTACCAGAACTGGAGCAATGGGGGCAAACTCGAGAACACTGGCTTCGACATCAGTGCCAACATCAAACTCCTTGCACTCCACAATTTCCAATGGCAGGTGGGCGGAAGCATCGGCCACTACAAGAACAAGGTAACTGAACTGGCTGACGGAAAACCATACGTAGACAATGATGTGTATGGAGCAACCATCCGCACACAGGTGGGACAGCCTGCTAACCGTTTCTATGGATACAAGACACAAGGTGTGTTCGCCACTTCTGAGGAAGCAGCATCAGCAGGTCTTTACATCCTTGACAGCAACGGAGCCGACCACAACTACTTCACGGCTGGCGACATGCACTTCGCCGACCTGGATGGAAACAAGGAAATCAACGATGCTGACCGAGACATCATCGGTGACCCGAATCCGGATTTCTATGGAAACATCTTCACTACGTTCAATTACAAGAGAATCAGGCTCGATGTACGCTTCAACTATTCTATAGGAAATGATGTGTACAACTATATGCGCCAGCAAGTGGAGAGCGGATCTCGGTTCATGAACCAGTCTACTGCTATGCTCAGACGCTGGCAGGTGGAGGGACAGCAAACCGACATTCCTAAACTCACGTTCCAAGACCCCATGGGCAACGCTCGGTTCAGCGACAGATGGATAGAAGACGGCAGTTATCTCAGACTGAAGACCGTCATGCTGAGTTATGAACTGCCTCTCAAGTCACAATACCTCCAAGGATTGCAGTTCTGGGTACAGGCCAACAACTTGTTCACTGTCACAAAATATCTCGGCTCCGATCCTGAATTCTCTATGACATCTGCCGTCATCGGACAGGGCATCGACCTGGGACGAATCGGACAAAGCCGCTCATTCGTGGCAGGTATAAAGGTGAATCTCTAAGACCAATATGACAACAAGCAAAAGAACAAAGATTATGAAAAAAATCAGTATATTCATCAGTACACTTTGCATGGCTTGCATTTTGGGCGGATGCTCAGATTTCTTCGACCAAGAGTCTGACCATGTCATTTACTCTGAAAACCATAAACTGGACAATGCTACGGACTCTGTTTACAGCATGATTGGCATCCTCAACAAACTACAAGCCATCGCCGACCGAACCATCCTCCTCGGAGAAGTGAGGGGTGACTTGGTGGAATTGACCAACAATGCCAGCAAAGACCTGAGAGAAATAGCACAGTTCAACATCAGCGGCGACAACGCGTACAATAACCCACGCGACTACTACGCCATCATCAACAACTGCAACTATTTCATTGCCAACGCGGATACAGCGCTGAAGGACAACCGAAACAAATACATATTCATGAAAGAATATGCTGCGGCTAAAGCCATCAGAGCATGGACTTATCTACAACTGGTCGTCAACTATGGGAAAGTACGCTTTGTGATTGACCCCATCCTCACCAAGGAACAGTCGGAGGCCAACTATCCCGCGTATGGAATACAACAGGTATGCGAGTACTTCATCAATGACCTCCTGCCACTGGCAGAGAAATATGGACGGGAGTATCCGTATTATGACAATGGCGCTACTTACCGCTTTTTGTGGTTCCCCATCAATATTGTATTGGGCGACCTCTATCTATGGGCAGGAAGTGCTTCTGGCAACGTGGAATACTACAAGCAGGCTGCACTCCGCTATTACAAGTACATCGCCGAACGCAATGGCGACAACTCCACCTATCCTACCGGTATACAAAGGGTTGAGTGGTCATCGGTCAGTTCTTCATGGAACGCGATTACTGACAGTTGGTCAAGTGCCATCACTGCTGAATCCTACTCCGAAAACAGCGAGTTGATCACCATGATTCCATGCAACTTCAACAAAACAGACGGTGATTACAGCGAACTCCGAAACATGTTCAATTCCAGAGAGGAGAATGACTACAAGGTGAGCATCACTCCTTCTGTGGGACTGGAGGAACTTTCTGTATCGCAGATGTTCTGCCAGGTGAGCAACAATGGATTGAACGTACAGTATGCACCACAGGGACTGACTAACCACCGCACGGGAGATTTACGTCTGTTCACGGTGTGGGATGACTATGATTCCTACAATTACATCACGAATGAGAGAATTGATATGCAGTCCATCAGCAAGCACCAGCAAGAGAATGTGCATATCTATCGACGCCAAATGGTATACCTGCGTATGGCTGAGGCGCTCAATCTCGCAGGATATCCCAGAATGGCTTTCCAAGTACTGTCACGAGGACTCACCAACAAAGTCATTCAGGAGGAGGTTTATCCCTATTATTCTGAGTCGGATTCCATTTGGATCAGTCAGTTCGATTTCCCAACATCCAGATACATTGAGATGGATGCAGAAAGTGTTTCCGGACGTGGAGCCATTTCCAACTCCAATACAATGGGCATGCACTCAAGAGGCTCCGGCTTCACACCTGCCAATGAGTTCTATATGTTGCCGACAGACACCGTCCGTACTGAAGCAGAGCAGACTCCTGATTTGCAGGCTTATGTCAATCATTTGATTCTTCAGGAAGGTGCTCTGGAGTTCGCTTTCGAGGGAACACGCTACTACGACATCCTTAGATTTGCTTTGCGCTCGACAGACAACAATTTCCTTGCCAACCAAATTGGCATGAGATTGGGTGAGGCCAACAAGGACCTGATGAATGAAATCAAGGCAAAACTGCAGGATAAGAACAACTGGTTCCTCAACAAAGAGGGGGAAATAGGACCAAATATTAATTAATCCAACAACCCGAATGAAAAGACACGGCCTTCCACTCGAAGGCCGTGTTTTTTGTGATTTCTCAGAAAAAAAGCAGAAAAAGGGTATACTTTCCGCATTTTTTATTAATTTTGCAGACCAAAAGAGGTTATTATCACTTAACAAACCCTTACAGTCATGGAACAAGTGTATTTGTGTCTTGCCCACATGAGCGGCAACGAGATGAAATATATACAGGAAGCCTTCGACACCAATTGGGTAGTTCCTCTCGGCCCCAATGTCAATGCCTTTGAGGAAGAACTTGAGGCTTTTGTCGGTCAAGGAAAAAAAGTGGTGGCTTTGTCAGCAGGAACTGCAGCAGTTCATCTGGCCATGATTGCTTTGGGAGTGGGACCGGGCGATGACGTTATCTGCCAAAGTTTCACTTTTGCGGCATCATGTAACCCTGCACGTTATCTGGGGGCAAATCCTGTCTTTGTCGATTCCGAAGCAGCCACTTGGAACATGGATCCCAACTTGTTGGAAGAGGCTATCAAGGACAGAATACAAAAGACTGGACATAAGCCCAAAGCCATCGTGCCGGTTTATCTCTATGGCATGCCTGCTTACATCGATGACATTATTTCTATTGCTCAAAAATACGATATTCCCGTTCTTGAGGATTCTGCCGAGGCCTTTGGCTCACGCTACAAGGGGCAGATGACTGGTACTTTCGGAGAATACGGTGTTATGAGTTTCAATGGCAACAAGATGATCACCACTTCTGGCGGCGGTGCACTGATTTGTCCTAACCAGGAGGCCAAGAACAAAATTATGTTCTACGCCACACAAGCCCGTGAGAACAAACCTTATTATTTACATCAGGAAATCGGCTACAACTACCGTATGAGTAATGTGTGCGCAGGCATCGGCCGTGGGCAGATGACCGTGGCTGAGGACCATATCCGCCATCATCAGAGGATCGCACGCATGTACGCTGAAGCATTCGACGGACATGACATCATCCGTTTCCATAAACAACCTGAGACTTACATGGATGCCAATTTCTGGCTGTGCACCATTACCTTTGAGACACCGGAAAACGACAAGCCACTGACTTCGGGAATGGAGGTGGAACCGTGCGAAATGGTGACACGTGCCATGGCTGCCCTGAGACAGGAAGGCATAGAGAGCCGGCCCCTCTGGCGTCCTATGCATACACAACCTGTATACAAAGATGCTCCGGCTTATGTCAACGGCATTTCAGAGCGGATGTTCCACAAGGGATTGTGCCTTCCCTCAGGACCTTGTGTCACTGATGCCCACGTTGAAAAAATCATCTCCATCCTGAAACAAGTCGCCAGATAAATGAGCAAAGTACTATCTGCCGTCAAAACAGACATCAAAGCAATCAGGGATGACCTGCTCAATTGGTATTTTACCAAGAAGGCCCTCCCCTATTGGGCCATTCTTCTGCTCGACTGTGTCATTTGCTTCATGTCTGGCATCTTTGTCCTGCTGCTCTTCACCAGCGCCAGTTCATTGATCAAGCATTTCGGAGCGGCGACACTTACCATCAGCATTTACATGGTTTTCAACCTGATAGGATTCAGGGTCTTCCATACCTATGCGGGGGTGGTGCGCTATTCTTCGTTTGTCGACCTTCGGAGAGTCGCTTATGCCATGATATTGTCATGCATCATCGCAGAAATCATGCATTACCCGATAGCATGGCTAAGGGTTGGACTTCAGGAGACCCATCACTCCACCTTATTCGTGGCGCTCAAGGGAAGGCAAATCTTGGCCATGTATGTACTGGCGATGATCCTTATGTGGGCATGGCGAGTTCTGGTGAAAACCATCTTCGATGTCTCCTACCAAAGGGAAAAAGCACTTCGCACCTTTATATTGGGTGTTGGCGACGGTGGCGTGGGACTGGCAAAAAACATCCGTAATCAAAAAGATGCCAATTTTGCTCTGTGTGGTTTTATAACTGCCGACCGGTACTACAAGGGTAAAATGCTGATGGGCGAACGCATCTACTATATTGATGACAGTCTTGGCGAAATCCTTGAGAGCAAAGGCATACAGGCTTTGTTGGTATCGCCTCTGCAGACCGAGTTTTTCCGCAAGAACCGTGAATTACAGGATCTCATCATCAATGCTGATGTCAAGATTTTCATGGTTGAAGGCACGAAGGAATGGAACAAGGACAGCGATTTTTCCACGGTGCAGATGAAGCAGATCAGCGTAGAGGATTTGCTGCCCCGTGAGGAAATCAAGGTGGACATGAAAAAGGTGGGTGAGATGCTCACCGGCAAGAAGATTCTCGTGACAGGATCGGCTGGCTCCATAGGCTCCGAAATCGTCAGACAGATCTCTGAATACAAACCGTCAGAACTGATGCTGATTGACTCAGCGGAGACTCCTCAGCACGACATACGCCTGATGATGGCAAGGCAATGGCCAGAAATAAAAACTGCCACCATCGTCGGATCTATATCCAATGCGTCAAGAATGGAGCATCTCTTCTCTGATTTCAGGCCCGACTATGTCTTCCATGCTGCTGCCTACAAGCACGTTCCTATGATGGAGGACAACCCAAGTGAGAGCATACAGAACAATATCTACGGCACAAAGGTCATCGCTGATTTAAGCGTAAAATATGGTGTGAAGAAATTTGTGATGCTCTCTACCGACAAGGCGGTCAATCCTACCAATGTGATGGGATGCTCGAAGCGTATTTGCGAAATCTATGTTCAAAGCCTCGACAAGGCCATCAAAGAGGGCTCTGTCAAAGGCGTTACACAATTTGTGACCACACGATTCGGAAATGTGCTGGGATCCAACGGCTCCGTCATTCCTCTCTTCGAACGGCAGATCAAGGCGGGTGGACCTGTGACGGTCACAGATGAGCGCATCATTCGGTTCTTCATGCTGATACCGGAGGCTTGCAAACTCGTCTTGGAAGCGGGAACACACGGAAATGGAGGGGAAATCTTTGTGTTCGACATGGGCGAACCAGTCAAGATTGCAGATCTGGCCAAGCGCATGATCAAATTGAGCGGATTGAAGAACATTGAGATCAAATACACAGGTCTGCGGCCGGGTGAGAAACTCTACGAGGAATTACTCTCCACAGAAGAGAACACCAAACCGAGTTTCCACAAGAAAATCAGAATTGCCAATGTAAGGGAGTATGACTACCACAATGTCTTGGAGAATGTCGACGATTTGGTCAGATTGTCCAATACCTATGATGATATGAAAATTGTGGAAAAAATGAAAGAGATGGTTCCCGAATACAAATCCAACAATTCCATCTACTCCCAACTGGACAAGCAATAACTTTCTATCCAGCCTGATGATTCTTCTCAACGCCCTCTCCCCTTCACAATCCAAGGGAAGGGGGCGTTGGGAATTTCTCCCTATTAAGAGTGAGGGAGGCCTCATATTCTTGTCATATATCATTTGCACATACCCTCAGGTGCTCCCCTTCTCCGTATACTGCGGCTCTGCCGCAGTCCTACATATGAAAGATGAATAAAATAATTGATTATTTGTTTTGCAAAGCACCAAGTTTGCAGTAACTTTGCACAAAATTTCGTAAAAAGAAGATAAAAATGGAATTAGCAAGCAAGTACACCCCACAGGAAGTGGAATCAAAATGGTATCAATATTGGCTCGACCACAAACTGTTCAGTTCAAAACCTGATAACCGTGAGCCCTACACCATCGTCATCCCACCACCCAACGTGACCGGTGTGCTCCACATGGGCCACATGCTCAACAACACCATACAGGACATCCTCGTGCGCCGCAAGCGCATGGAGGGTAAGAACGCATGCTGGGTGCCGGGCACCGACCATGCCTCTATTGCCACTGAGGCCAAAGTGGTGAAGAAACTGGCCGCAGAGGGAATACGCAAACGCGACCTTACTCGTGAGGAATTTCTCAAACATGCATGGGACTGGACCCATGAGCATGGCGGCATCATCCTCAAGCAACTCCGTCGACTCGGGGCCAGTTGCGACTGGGACCGCACTGCCTTCACCATGGATGAGACACGCAGCAAGAGCGTCATCAAGGTATTTGTCGACCTATACAACAAGGGACTGATTTACCGCGGACTCAGAATGGTGAACTGGGACCCCAAGGCACAGACAGCACTCTCCACTGAGGAAGTGGTGTACAAAGAAGAGCAAAGCCATCTCTTCCATCTCAAATACTATCTGGCTGACACAACTGCCATTGAGAATGAGGAGAAACTGATTGCAGAGGGTAACATCATCCACAAAGACGCAAAAGGCTATTATGCCGTCGTCGCCACCACACGTCCCGAGACCATCATGGGTGATACCGCCATGTGCGTGAACCCCAAAGACCCCAAGAATCAATGGCTGAGGGGCAAGAAAGTGATTGTGCCACTGGTCAACCGCGTGATTCCCGTCATCGAAGACCGCTATGTCGACATCGAATTCGGTACAGGATGCCTCAAGGTCACACCTGCTCATGACACCAATGACTATATGCTGGGCAAGACCCACAACTTGGAGACAATCGACATCTTCAATGCCGACGGCACCATCTCGGAAGAATCTCCCATCTATGTGGGCATGGACCGCATGGACTGCCGCAAGCAGATTGTGAAAGACCTCAAGGCTGCAGAACTCATGGAGCGCATCGAAGACTACACCAACAAGGTGGGCTACTCGGAGCGCAACCCCGACACAGCCATCGAACCTCGTCTCTCACTGCAGTGGTTCCTCAGCATGAAGCACTTCGCTGATATCGCCCTGCCTCCTGTGATGGACGGAGAGATGAATTTCTATCCTGCCAAATATAAGAATACCTACAAGAACTGGCTGGAGAACATCCAAGACTGGTGTATCTCACGTCAGTTGTGGTGGGGCCACCGCATCCCGGCCTATTACTATGACGAGGAAGACCATTTCGTCGTGGCAGAGACTGCCGAGGAAGCACTGGTGCTGGCTCGCGAGAAGAGCGGCAACGAACAACTGACCGCCGACGACCTGCGTCAGGATGAGGCTGCCCTCGACACGTGGTTCTCGTCATGGTTGTGGCCCATCTCTCTGTTTGATGGCATCAACAATCCGGGCAATGAGGAAATCAGTTACTACTACCCCACCTCAGACCTGGTGACTGCCCCTGATATCATCTTCTTCTGGGTGGCTCGCATGATCATGGCGGGTGAGGAATACCAGGGCAAATACCCCTTCAAGAATGTGTATTTCACCGGTATCGTGCGCGACAAACTCGGCAGAAAAATGTCAAAGAGCCTTGGCAACTCTCCCGACCCCATCGAACTCATCGATAAATATGGGGCCGACGGTGTACGCATGGGCATGATGCTCTCGGCTCCCGCAGGCAACGATATCCTCTTCGATGAGACTTTGTGCGAGCAGGGACGCAATTTCAACAACAAGATATGGAATGCCTTCCGACTGGTGAAGGGACTCGAGGTGGCTGACATCGAACAGCCGGCAGAGTGCCGCATCGCCACGGAATGGTTTGAGGCCAAACTTAGGCAGACCAATGCCGAACTCGATGACTTGTTTGGCAAATACCGCATCTCTGAAGCGCTCATGTCCGTTTACAGACTGTTCTGGGACGAATTCTCCAGTTGGTATCTCGAAATGGTGAAACCTGCTTACGGTTCACCCATGGACCGCACTACCATGGAGAAGACACTCGGCTATTTCGAGACCTTGCTGAAGATGCTGCACCCCTTCATGCCCTTCATCACCGAAGAACTGTGGCAACAACTCTGTGATCGTCAGGAGGGTGCGAGCATTATGGTGGAGAGGCTCTCCGTGGAGGCTCCTCTGCCAACTGACGAGGACATCATCTCCGCCATCGAGAAAGTCAAACAGGTGGTCACGGGCGTGCGCATGGTGCGCAACCAGCGTGTCATCGCCCAAAAGGAGCAGGTTGACCTGCAAGTGGTGGGCACCACAGAATATGAGGCATACCGTGATGTCATCTGCAAGATGGCCAACCTGAAATCATTTGAGGTGACTGACAGCAAGGCGGCCGATGCCGCTCAGTTCATGGTGGGCACCGATGAGTTTGCCGTTCCTCTTGGCTCTCTGATCGACGTGGCTGCCGAAATAGAGAAGCAAGAGGCACAATTGAAGCACCTGGAGGGATTCCTCGCCGGTGTGGAGAAAAAACTGTCCAACGAGCGTTTCGTGGCAAATGCCCCGGAAGCAGTAGTTGCATTGGAGCGCAAAAAAAGAAGCGATTCATTGGAGAAGATTGCCGCACTGCAGGCTTCACTGGCAGAACTTCGAAAGAAGATTTGACAGTATGCCTTCCCGCAGGTTTGTCAAATGGCTGACCACGTCAGCAGCAGTAATAATAGCCTTGTTGCTGCTGCTGTTGGTCTTTGCCAGTTTCTACATGCTTGATTTAGCACTTGGCGACCTCAGCGGGAAAGACCTGGCTTCACGTCGGGATATTCTTGCAGAAGAGGCTCCCGATGTACTCGAATGGGCCGACAGCCTGAACAGGTGTGGCATCATGCGTGACACCACCATGACCACCCACGACGGACGACGACTTCATGCCGTTTACGCTGCAGCCACTGACAGCACGACGAGAACTATCGTGATCATTCATGGCTACACTTGCAACGTCTATTCTTCTTTGAAAATCGCAAGAATGTTCCGCGACAGCCTGCATCTCAACATCTTCATGCCCGAACTGCATGGCCATGGACAGAGCGATGGCGAAGAGGTTCAGATGGGATGGAAAGATGCCGATGATATCCTGGAGTGGATACCGACCGTCACCAGCCTCTTCTGTGACGGCGACTCGGCAAAAATTGTCTTGCAAGGGGTGTCGATGGGGGCTGCCACCACCATGAATGTCTCGGGAAAGGAGAACATCCCTCAGATCAAGTGTTTTATCGAGGACTGCGGCTACACCAGCGTGTGGGATGAACTCAGCCACGAACTGAAAGGCAGATATGACTTGCCTGACTTCCCACTGCTGCACAGCACAAGCCTCTTGTGCAAACTTCGGTATGGATGGTCTTTCAAAGAGGCATCCTCCGTCGAAATGGTGAAGCGGTGCCAAAAACCGATGCTGTTCATCCATGGCGATAATGATGACTTCGTGCCATCATGGATGGTGCATCCTCTCTACGAGGCCAAAAGTCAGCCGAAATCTCTCTGGGTCACCAAAGGCACCGACCATGCCCACTCTTTCAGGGATTATCCCAAAGAGTATGAATTGCGTGTCAAGGCTTTCTTGGATGCATCAGGCATGCCATCAGAATAACTGTCAACATTTTCCTACAACAAACTATAAAAAACATGAGAAAAAGCCTATTATCAACCGCCATCGTTCTGCTGTCACTCACAGCATCTGCCCAAAACCTCCAGAAAGGCACCTATGGATACCTCTACTGCCACATGAGCGACAGGGGGGAATACTCAGCATACGCTCTGAGCCGCGACGGATACCACTTTGAGGATCTTAACAATGGTAATGCCGTTTTCGATCCTGAGGTGCATGCACGTATCGAGGGCGGCACACGCGATGCCTACATCACACGGGCTCACAACGGCAAGGGGTTCCTGATGGTGACCACCGACATGTGTGTCCGCAAGTCTAAGGAGTGGAACAACTACGGCATCGACCTGCTCAGAAGCAAGGACATGATCAAATGGGAGTCGGTGACATTCGATTTCCGCAAAGGGGCATCCATCTTCTGCGACCCTAACTCTCCTGACCCATACCGCGACTACAGCACCATCAACCGTGTTTGGGCTCCGCAGATTTTCTGGGATCCTGATTACAAATGGGAAGATGGGAAAAAAGGTGGATATATGATCTACTACTCACTGCTCAACAGGGCAGAGGAACAATATGACAGGATGTATTACTCTTATGCTGACGAAAGTTTTACCAAACTCACCAAACCTCGGCTGCTGTTCGACTGGGGATATGCCACCATCGATGCTGACATCAACTACCTGAAGTCTGATGGGAAGTACCACATGCTCATCAAAAAGGAGGGGGGAAAACCGGGCATCTATACGGCTACAGCAGAACATCTGACCGGACCGTGGGGTGAACCTGTCGAGGATGACTATGTCAACTTTGAGGGTAGGAAAAAATGCGAGGGCTCTTCAGCGTTCCAACTCATCGGTGATGACGGTTGGTGTGTTGCCTACATTGAATATTCCTCCAACCCCAAGCATTACCGCATCTGCAAGGCTGATAAATATTTAAGAAACTTCAACTCTCCCGTCGACATCGTTGGAGTAACCGGTCCCCAGCATGGCTCATTCATGCGGATTACCAAAAAAGAATACAAACGCCTCCAAAAGGCATTTCCCAACAAATGATGTGGGGATGTGATCATCACCTCCGCTGTGGCATGCCGTATTACACTTTCACAAACCGAGACATAATATGTTATGACATGATGTGACATAAGACATGCTGTGACATGCCCCGCCACCCTCGCAGATGTAATCATAATTCTTAATTCTTAATCCCTAATTCTTAATCCCAAATAAAAAAGTTCGGTCATTGGACAACCATCCAATGACCGAACTTTTATTGAATAAAAAGGATCACATGACTCCCTCATCACGGAGGCGCACCTGCCATTTCCAGGCGGAGGCGAGGACATCCTCTATCGGGGTGTCTGCTTTCCAGCCGAGCACCTTGTTGGCCTTGTCCACATTGCCCCAAACTTTCTCGATATCTCCCTCACGACGGGGAGCGTAGGTCCAGTTCAGTTTGACACCGGTGGCTTTCTCAAAGCCTTCTACTACCTCAAGGGTGGAAAGACCGCGGCCCGTACCGATATTGAAAATCTCCACGGGGTCGGTATCCTCCTCCAAAACACGGGTCATGGCGGCTACATGGGCTTTGGCCAAGTCCACCACATAGATATAGTCGCGGATACAAGTGCCATCAGGCGTGTTGTAGTCGTTGCCGAACACCTTGAGTTCCTTACGGATACCTATCGCCGTCTGGGTGACAAAAGGAATGAGGTTCATCGGAACACCCAAAGGCAACTCACCGATCAGGGCGGTGGGATGTGCGCCGATGGGATTGAAATACCTCAGAATGACGGACTTGATCTTGGCTCCGCTATGGATATAGTCCTGAATGATTTCCTCATTGATCTGCTTCGTGTTTCCGTAAGGACTGAGGGCTTTCTGGATGGGAGCCTCCTCAGTGACAGGAAGATTCTCTGCCGAGGGCTGTCCATAGACGGTGCAACTTGAGGAGAAGATGATACCCTTGACATCGTATTTGGGCATCAACTCAAGCAGATTGACCAGACTGTTGATGTTGTTCCTGTAATAAAGGAGGGGTTTTTCCACACTCTCTCCCACTGCCTTGCTGGCTGCGAAATGGATGATTCCCTGGATGCCGGGATACTTGGAGAAGACACCTTCAAGGGCTGACATATCACAGCAGTCTACCTGTTCAAAAGCAGGACGGACACCCGTGATTTTCTCAATGCCGTCAAGCACCTCTATTTTTGAGTTGGACAGATTGTCCACGATGACGACATCATAACCAGCCTCCTGAAGTTCAACGGTAGTGTGCGAACCGATAAAACCGGTGCCACCCGTGACAAGAATTGTTTTTTTCATATTTCAAAGATTAATTCAACGATCAGTCGAGTCCGAAGAGAACTTTCAATCCTCCGTCTACTCCAGAAAAGCCCATGAAGGCAAGACTGAGAAGACCGGCTGTGACAAGGACGATGGCCATGCCACTCATGCCCTTGGGAACCTTCACCAGCGAGAGTTGCTCACGCAATCCGGCAAACACGGTGAGGGCAAGGGCAAAGCCCAATGCGGTGGAGAAGGCATATACCACGGCCTGCAGCAGATTGAAGTCTTTCTGAATGACAAGGATGGCCACACCAAGAACAGCACAGTTGGTGGTGATGAGGGGCAGGAAGATGCCCAATGCCTGATAAAGACTGGGCGACACCTTCTTGAGGATGATTTCCACCATCTGCACCAATGAGGCGATGACCAAAATAAATGCCAGCGTCTGCAGGTATTGCAACCCCATGGGATTGAGCACGTAGGTCTGAACGAGGAACGTCACCACCGTGGCGAGGGTCATCACGAATGCCACAGCGGCTCCCATTCCCAATGCGGTGTCAACTTTCCTGGAGACGCCGAGAAACGGACAAATCCCCAGAAACTGAGACAATACGATGTTGTTGACAAATATGGCCGATATGAATATTAAGAGATATTCCATAGTTTATCCTTTCTTGAGTTTGTTGACGATGGCGATGATGTAACCAAGTGTGATGAAAGCACCCGGAGGCAGGACGAATACGAGAATGTTGGCTACCTCAGGCAGCAGCACGAAACCGAAGATGGAGCCTGCGCCAAGCAGTTCACGCACGATTCCGAGTATCGTGAGGGCCATGGTGAATCCGAGACCGATACCGATGCCGTCGAACATGCTGGCAAGGGGATTGTTCTTGCAGGCAAAAGCCTCAGCACGCCCCAGGATGATGCAGTTGACTACAATCAGCGGGATGAAAAGACCAAGGGCCTTGTCCACGTCTGGCAAGAAAGCCTTGATGCACATCTGAAGAATCGTGACGAAGGATGCGATGACCACAATGAAAACAGGGATGCGCACCTTGTCGGGGGTGATGCTCTTGATACATGAGATCACCACGTTGGAGCAGATAAGCACAAACATCGTTGCAAGTCCCATGGAGAGACCGTTCATAGCAGATGTCGTGGTGGCAAGGGTCGGACACATTCCCAAAAGGAGCACGAAAATCGGGTTCTCCTTGATGAGTCCGTTGGTGAGAATCTTGAAATTGTTCATCATGTGCCTCCTTTACTGTTTTAATGCGACTTTCTTCGTGGCACCCGTCTGGGCGTCAGTTTTCTTGTTCATATACACATCATAGGCTTGGTTGACGGCCTTGAGAAAGGCTCTCGAGGTGATGGTGGATGCCGTAATGGCATCTACATCTCCCCCATCCTTGCTGACGGTGAGAGGAGTGGAAGGATTCTTGCCGATAATGCTGGCCTTGCCATCTTTCTGGAACCATGTGTCGGCCTTGGCGCCGAGTCCGGGGGTTTCTGCATGTTGCAGCAACGTATAACCCAGTATCTCGCCCTCAGGACTGAATCCCACAAGCACTTTGAGGTCGCCTCCGAAACCGAGGGTCGTGGACTCCACGGCGGCTCCCAGTTCCTTTCCTGAGGCATCGGCTGCCTTGTGCACGATAAACACACACTCCTTGTTGTCGATGGTCTCGCTGATGGTATCATTGGCGGTGACGGTGAGGTTGTCGCTCATCATGACTGCCTTGATGCCGTCGGAGAGCGCCTTCTCGGCCTGCTCACTGATCGGCCCCTCCGTGATATGGTTGACATAGGCAAGGATGGCGCCCATGACAAGTGCGACGCACACCAGTACCCCTACCATGTTGACTAATGTTGACTCTAATTTCTTCATTTGCTTACTACCTCCCCGAATCGTTTTGGTTTGACGTATGTGTTGATCAGCGGAGTGAATGCGTTCATGATCAGGATGGCGAACGACATACCCTCTGGATAAGAGCCCCAGTTGCGGATAATGACGGTGAGCAGTCCGATGCACACGCCATAGATGAGTTGGCCTTTGTGCGTCATGGGGGATGTCACGTAGTCGGTGGCCATGAATATGGCTCCGAGCATCAGACCGCCGCTCAGGATGGCGGAAAGAGGATCTGCATAGATAGGACTGACGAGATGCAGCAGACCGCAGAATACGAAGACGGTGGCAATGATGCTCACAGGAATATGCCAGGTGATAATTTTCTTCCAGAGCATGTAGGCCAATCCGAGAAGCAGTGCCAAAGCGCACACCTCACCGATGGTGCCGGCTCCGTCGGGAACGTTGCCCAGCAATAGTGTAAGGGAGTTGGGCAGTTGGTCAAGGTAGGAGGCATCGCCTGTCTTGATGGCTGTCTTCATCAGGCTGAGCGGGGTGGCTCCCGTGGTGGCGTCGGCATAATGGCCCAACTGTCCGATCACTGGCCACGAAGTCATCTGTGCCGGAAAGGAGACGAGTAGGAAACAACGGCCCACAAGAGCGGGATTGAATGGATTGCAACCCAGTCCGCCAAAGGTCATTTTACCAATTCCGATGGCCACCAGCGCACCGATGATGATAATCCACAACGGCAAGTTGGAGGGAAGGTTGAAACCGAGCAACAGACCGGTGAGGATGGCCGACCCGTCAGTGATGGATGGCTGCCGTCCCAGCATATATTTGGTGATCACCCATTCAAAGAACACACAAGCAGCGACACTCACGGCGCACACAACGGCTGATCCCAAACCGAAATATAGGAATGAGACAAGGAGGGCGGGCACCAGAGCAATGATGACTCCATACATATTGCGCTCAACGGAGTCTGTTCCATGAGCATGTGGAGAAAGAGATACGATGAATTTTCCCATTTTTCACAAAACTTTATTTCTTAGTATTCCGGGCTCTGATGATACCCATTACAGTAGACTTGCCTAATCGGATGTTGTCAAGCAGAGGACGGTGTGCAGGACAGGTGAACATGCAGGAACCACATTCGATGCAAGAGGTGATGTCCTCTGCCTCTGCACGCTCCCAAAGATGGAGCGAAGATACCTGGGCGAGAAGATAGGGCTCCAGACCCATCGGGCATGCGCTGACACACTTGGCACAGCGGATGCAGGGCTGCGGCGCCTTGCGCACGGCTTCCTCACCGCTGATGATCGTGACGCTGTTGGTTCCCTTACAGACGGGTACATCGATCGAACTGAGTGCCCTTCCCATCATCGGACCGCCGGCAAGCACCTTGTTGTCACCTTCGGGCATACCGCCGCAGGCTTCGATGAGGTCTTTCATCGGAGTGCCCATGCGAACCAGGAAGTTGCCGGGACTCTTGAGTTGTTTGCCAGTGACGGTGGTATATCGTTCAAACAACGGTTTGTTCTTCATCACTGCCTCGTAGACGGCGAAGGCCGTTCCGACATTCTGGACGATGGCTCCCACATTGACAGGGATGGCTGGAGGAGCGGGAACCTGACGCTGGATGACGGCATCGACAAGTTGTTTCTCACCGCCTTGCGGGTACTTCTTGGCCAACGGCACCACCTCGATGTTGCTCATGCCCTGTGTCTTTTGCTCAAACAGGGCGATGGCGGCGGGCTTATTGTCCTCTATGCCGATATAACCTTTGTCCACCTTGGCGGCCTTCATAAGCAATTGGGTACCGATAAGGATTTCATCGGCATGCTCCATCATGAGACGGTAGTCGGCGGTGATGTAGGGCTCGCACTCTACGCCATTGATGATGACACATTCTGCCTTGGCGGTCGGCGGAGGGGTGAGTTTGATGAATGTGGGGAAACCGGCTCCGCCCATACCGGTGATGCCGGCATTCTTCACTTTCTCCACGATCATCTCTGGAGTCAGTTCAGGATGGGCCTCCAATGTCTCAATACGGTCTGAGCGGTCAATGCTTTCTTCCCATTCGTCTCCTTCTACCTTGATAATGATTGATGGTTTCAGATAACCGGTAGCATCTATCGCATTGTCGATCTTCAGCACGGTGCCTGACACGGATGAGAATATCGGTGCCGACACGAATCCTCCGGCCTCTGCAATCATCGTGCCCACCTTGACCTTGTCGCCCCTGGCCACAACAGGCTTTGCAGGAGCACCAATATGCTGGGAAAGTGGGAAGATGGCTTGTTCGGGCAGGGATGCAGCCACGGTCTTGACCTCGGAGGACAGTTTGTTTTCCTCTGGGTGCACACCACCCATGCTAAATGTTCTCAGTTTCATGCTTTATCCTCCTTTTCTGTTATGGTTGTTTTGACAGGTTCCTCCACGGCAGGTTTCTCCTTACGTGGCGGGAAATTCAAGGCAATAATGGAGCCGGTCGGACACACACTCTCACACTTGCGACAGAGACGGCACTTGTTCGGGTCAATGTAACTGAGGTTGCCGGCCACGGTAATGGCTTCAAACTTACATTCCTTCGCACATTTTCCGCATCCGATGCAGGCTGCCTTGCAGTTCTTCTTTGCGACGGCTCCCTTGTCTTTGTTGACACACCTCACAAATACCCGACGGCTCTTGGGACCTTTCTTTCTCAACTCAATAATGTGACGCGGACAGGCCTTCACACATGCACCGCAGGAGGTGCACTTCTCTTCATCCACCTCGGGCAACCCGGTTTCCTCGTTGATGGCAATGGCGCCAAACTGACATGCGGCCACACAGTCGCCACAGCCCAGACAGCCATAACCGCAACCGGTTTCACCGGCTCCGCATGAGTTCATGGCTGCACAGGTGCGCAAACCATCGTATGCCACGGTCTTGGGTCTGTTCTCGCAGGTACCGTTGCATCTGACTACTGCCACCATGGGCTCAGTGTTGGCCATCGCCATGCCGAGCAGGTCCGCAACCTTGGTCATGACCTCTGACCCTCCCACCGGACAACCGAGTCCCTCGATGGAACCGGCATCGGCGCCTTTGACCAAAGCATCTGCAAGACCTGAACAGCCGGGATAGCCGCAACCTCCGCAATTGGCACCAGGAAGGAGTTCCTGCACCTGTGCCAAACGGGGATCTTCCTTCACAGCAAACTTCTTGGAGCAGAAAAAGAGAATCAGTGCTGCTATCAGCGCGATTCCTCCCAGAACGGTTACTGCACTCAAAATAAAGTCCATCATGTTTGTTTTAGTTTGTTATTTGGTTAATTCTCTATGTCAAAAGCGAATTTTTGGGCAAGCCTTCCTCTGAGAAGAAAGACGGCCAAATAATATGGAACGAGGCTCAGCACACCCGTAAGGGCTGCGAGCCCGTCATTTCCGGTCAGCCATTTCATACCTGCCATGACGACCAACATGATCACGAGGGGGATGACAAAAGCGATTATCACGGCATGACGGCCGTTGCGTCCAGACATGGTGACAACCACATCATCTCCCACCTGATGGCGCTCAGCGGCCTTGGGGGCATACACCTCCACTGTCTTCTCCTTGCTTTCGGCGGCACTGCAGTGACTGGCTACCTTGCAGGCAGCACAGGCCGATGTCTGAACAATGCGTACCTTCAACATGCCACCTTCAATAGCCTCGATAATCCCCGTATGTGAGATGTTGTTCGTCATAATACATCTGCAAAAATACCAAAAAAAAATGGTTCTGCCAATTATATCCGGCACATTATTGCATCCTTTTCATGAAATCGTTTTCGTAATTCACTTCAGCCTCACAACCCTGATACCTGCGCTCGAGGTTTGTTTCTGCAGGTATTGGTAGAGCGTCATGGGCTCATCCACCACTTTCTTATGCAGCGAGGAGGCATTCATCAGATGAAGTTGACCCTTGTGCCACACGGCAAATCCCACATGGGAAATGTCGAGACCGGCCTTGTTGGTCACAATGCCGATGATGTCGCCGTCCTTGATGTATTTTTGGTATTTGCCTGAGTCTTTGAGTTGTGACTTGGGGATGAAGGAAAAAGTGGTGGCATTGACCTTTTCCTCCATCTTCTTGATGTCAGGCAACCACTCCTTGTGCGCGTTCAGCATCTTGTAAGAGGCGACATGGGTGGTCATGTAATCAACCTTGGGCTTGCGCTTCTGCGACAGGGGGGCTGGGGGTAACTCGATGTCGGATATCAGCGACTCTTTGAGGTTGTCGGTTATCCAGTAAGTGAAATAGTGCTGGCGGGTTGAGTACGACACCTTCCCATCCACGTATCTCACGTGAGAGAGGATTTTGCAAAAATCTGCAAAACTGGTGAGGTGCTGCCTAGCACAGATGGCGAGCGCTATCACGTTCTCCACATAGGTAGTGCAGTCCAGGCCTTCGGTGTTGATGACGAGACGCTCCGTCAGTTCCTGATCAAGAGTATAAGCCACATAGGGCTTTCCCAAGAACTTACGGGCGAAGAAAAGCACGTCGTTGACGTCCTTGCCAAGTGCCTGTCCTTCCTTCAGCAACGCGACTATACGGGCACTGTCGCCTTTGTTGGTGATTCTCACTTTCAGGTCGGCCTTGATGGCTTTATCGTTTGTTTGGTCGGCCTTGACAAGATGCGGGGGGGCCTTTTCAGTCTCTTTGTCCGATGCTTTCGCGGGTTGGTTCCCACATGCCGCAGACACGATGGCAACTAATGCCATCATCAACATTCTACTCATTACTTTATTCATTTTCATTCTCTTATTGTTCACTTGGTGATACGGTGTGACTTCTTACGGCCAAAATTAAAGCCGATATACACGTTGACATTCCCGAAATAGTTGTTGGTGTGGAACTGGGATTTCCGGTAATTGTAGGAGTGGATAATGCCATATCCGCCAAAATACCATTTGGAGTTGTTCCAAATCAGCCCAAGACGCCCCACTCCATCAATATTGAAATTCGTAAACGAGAAATCCCGAAGCAGAGAGAAATCCGCCCACCTGTTTCCCGTTGAGTGTTTGTAGCCCAGGGCTACAGACATCGATACCGACAAAAGCCAATTGGTGGAAAACACCCAGTTGTAGCCATATCCTGCTGACAGGGCGATATCCGTGTATTTGATGTTCTTGAACATCAGTCCGCTGTCGAGTTTCTCTGCTGTCTGGGGAGAGACATTACTCACCGCCGTCTTTAGTTTGTCGTAGTCCAAATTGAGTGAATGACGGGTATATCCGCCACCGAACATAAACGATCCGGCACTGCGTCTCTGACAGGTGCTTTGGCTGAATGCTGCAGGATAGGAGAACTTCCGATGATTGGGTATGTAATATGCGTTGAGACCCGTGATGGACACGCTGAGCCCGTCAAACGGGATTCCTGACAACGTGTCGGCGGGGGTATCATCATTCAGGTCAATGGAACGGATCCGGTAGTCTTTTTCTGAATTTCTCAAAAAAAAGTCCAAACCAAACATGGAGGTATAGACACTGAGGTCGAGTTCCCTCTTCTTGTTGGCACTGATGTAGGCAAGGTCGACGGCATATCCCCAGAACAAAAAACTCCAACCGATATAGGGACCGAATTTCACTCTTGCCTCCGGGGAGAAATTGATCGACTGACCGTTTTTGCTGCGGATACTGTACGACTCAAAAATGTACGTCGACATCAGGGTCGTGGTGAAATGATAGTGCTGAGGCTCAATATATGAAGTGTCCACATTGTTGAACTCCTTGATGATATTCAAGGCTCCATCCCAAGTCTTTTTGAAAAAATTCTTTCTCGATGGGATAGTGTCGTTTTCTGCCAACACTATTGCTGGCATCAGACAAGTCATCAATATCAGCCATAACCTCACCATCAGAACTTACCCAAAATTCGGTCGAGGACCCAGTTGACTGGGGTCGCAGACACACTTGTGCAGGTACAGATGTCCAATCCTTGCAGATGATGGATGACCGATTCTATGATGGGCAACTGGACATACGGGGGATTGGGCACGACAATCTGAGTCTCACCATCACTGGTCACCAACTGGATGGGAGCATACTCAAAAACGGAGAAACTGACGATGCCTCGGTCTCCTATGACTTCTATCCTGTCCTCACGGGCGGACTCGTGACCCACAAAGCACCATGAACCGCTGCCTGGAAGACCATTCTCAAACTTGAAGCAGGCGCTCAGCGTGTCTTCGGCTGAATAGAGTCCTCCTCTGTTGGCACAGATACCCTTGGCATCCACTATCACACCAAAGAAGTCCTGCAAAAGGTCGAGTTGATGGGGCGCGAGGTCATAGAAATACCCTCCGCCGGAAATGTCTGGCTTCAAACGCCATGGCAGATGGTCGGGAGTGGAATAGTCTATCTCCCGGGGAGGACAGGCAAACCTCACTTGCACATTGATGATTTTCCCGATGATGCCATTTTTGATAATTTCCTTGACTCGCTGGAAATAGGGAAGATACCTCCTGTAGTATGCCACAAAGCAGGGTACTCCTGTCTGCTCACTGACCCTGTTCACCCTGGCGCAGTCTTCATAGTTGGAGGCCAAAGGTTTCTCCACATATACTGGTTTGCCGGCCTTCATGGCCATGATGGCATAAGTGGCATGGCTCGAGGGAGGGGTGGCGATATAGACGGCATTGACCTCCGGGTCGTCTATGAGTTGCTGGGCATCTGTGTACCATCTGCCTATATGGTGCCGCTCGGCATACGAACGGGCCTTGCTTTCTGTCCTGCACATAACAGCCACCACACTCGACCCTTCCACGTCACTGAAGGCGGGACCGCTCTTGATCTCAGTCACCTCACCACATCCTATAAATCCCCATCTGATGTATTTCATTTCTCTGTCTTTTTCGTTATGCTGTACTCACAGCCACAATATTGCTGGTTGTAGAAGCCAAACTCCCTTAACAGTTGGTTCCTACGCTCATATAGTCCGCCTTTGCGCCAGTTCTGAGCCCAGAACTGGGTTCCAGGCACCTCACTCTGGGCCTTCATGCCTGCCTGAATGATCTGGTCAAGGTCTTTCCACCTCGAGGAGGCCAGGGTGGTGGTAAAGGTATGCAAGCCCATCTCTGCCGCTTTCTCGGCTGTCGACCGCAACCTCATCTCAAAACACCGCAGACAGCGCCTGCCCCGCTCTGGCTCACTTTCCAGACCTCTTACACAGGCTTTCCACGACTCATGGTCGTAGTCGCCGTCTATCCATGGGATATTAAGAGCGTCAGCATGCCTTTTGCTTTCTTCTTTCCGAATCTGATATTCCTCATTGGGATAGATGTTGGGATTGAAATAATAGATGACGGGGCGCACACCGTGGCTGAGCATCCATTCCACAATGGCGGATGAGCATGGTGCGCAACAGGCGTGCAGCATGACCTCACTGACGCCTTCTGGTATGACAATGGCTGGCAACCGATTCTTACCCATAATACTTTCTATTTCCCAACAACCTTGATCCCCTTTCCGTCGGGTAAAACAACGATGCGGCCTCCCTGATGCGAAGAAGACACGCGTTTTCCTGTCCAGTCATAAGCAGGATGGTTGGGAAGGACATCATTCCTGACAGTCTCCAGATGGTCGGCGTCTTCCATCTCACGGATAGCAGAAAAATAAGATTTGCCTTCTGCGTCTGAGAAGCCTCGTTTCTGCATGAACTCCGACATCTTTCCGGGAAGGACATACAGCACGCACTCCCTTGCCACATCTCCCTCTTTGTCACAAAATGCAGCGGGGGCCACATGGGCATCATCGGGGGTGGCAAAACAGTAAAGGGTTTTCAGGTTGGAACATCCTTCCACAAGCCGGTCGCCGAGTCGCTCAATGCCTCGCCCGAGGGTGAGATGATAGGCTCCGGCACTGAAGAAGGCTCCGTTGCCAACCGACTTCACACCATCACCCAAATAGATGGTGGGCATCGAACTACCGGCAAAAGCATAGGGTGCCACACTGTCAGTGACAGCAGTCAGTTCGGCCTGATGAAGCGTGCAGGGTACATGGCAGAGCACAGACCCTGCCTTGTTGTAGAGCACCCCTGCCTCATCTGTCATATAATGCTCATTCTGCTCACTCACACGGATATGGGCTGTCTGAAAAAGAAAGGCTCCGCCTTCTATCTCATCCACCGTGGAGGGCAGGCTCAGCGTGGTCAGAGGGGACTCCTCGGCCATCATGTTGGCAAATGCGCCAAACCGAAGCGTGCGGAGCCCTTCATTGAGACGGACATCTGCAAGCGACTGACTGCCATAGAAGGCCAAAGTGTCTATGACTTCGACCGAGGATGGAATGATAACGGTTTGCAGTTCTGAAGACATACAGAAAGCATAGGGCGCAATATGCCGCACACCTTCCGGCAACTCATATTCCGATGCCTGATAAGCAGGTGGATAGGCCAACAGGGAATCTCTTCCTGAGGAAAAGAGGACTCCCTCCCAAGAGGAATAGTAGGGATTGCCGGGGGTGACGTTGATGTTCGCAAGGGAAGGGGAATTGTAAAACAGGACTGGCGAGAAATGCCAGAAACCCTCTCCCAATGTAATGCCCTGCAATCGGTTGTCACCCATGATGGCGGAATTGTCGAGGGATGTCACAGCATTGCCCAGGGACAGTTCTTCCAACGCTTCCATGTTCTGAAAAGCACCATCTTCTATTACCGAGACCAAGTCGGGCACATCTATCGACCTGATGCTGGAACAACCATAAAAGGCTCCATACCCGATGCGCTCGACCCCGTTAGGAATCATCACTTCCTTCAGGGATGAGCACATGCCCAAGGCGAGCGTGTCTATTGAAACAATGCCTATCGGTATGAGAACTTGCTCCAATTGTGTGCAGTTGTATAGAAAGCCACTGCCAAAATGGTCTTCCTGGGTAGTGAAGTCCACACCATACATGGAAAGATACACGTCTGAAGAGGCTACAATGTTGGCATCGGAAAGATCCAGCACCTTGACCTTTCCGCCGGTAGGGGTGTCCAAATCCTTCACTCCGCACATCTCCCTGATAAACATCATGTCGGTTCCGTTGATAGGACCGTTGACTTTCATGGAACCGACCGTCTGCATGGCATCATCGGCTATCAACTCCACGGTTTCCCTCAGGGTGCCTCCTTCAAACACAGAAACATACAGGTCGTATTGTGCCATCACCTGCAGGGTGAGCAACCATGCGAAAACCGTTACCAAATACTTCTTATACATATCTCTGATGGATTTCTTCTTTCCGATTATACATTTTGGTATCTTTCAGTGGAGACCACGCACACCATCGCTCCTCTTGATGTCACTCGGCAGTGAGTGTCACAGTAGAGGTGATGCCTGTGTCTCTTTTCTTTGCGATTTCACTGACCTTGACAACAATGTCGCCCCTCTCCTTCTTCGCCTGCACCACTACGACCAACTGACCATGAAACAGACGCATGGTGGGTTGGGTGAAGGATTCCAATGAGGTGGCGTCGCCATTGCAGGCTGCCTTGAACGTTCCCGCTCCACTCACCTCAAAAGAGAGTTGTTGGGCGGCGTCGGGCACAAGATGACCGTCTTTGTCCTCCATGCTGACAGTAATGAAGACCAGGTCATTGCCATCTGCCAAAAGACGGGTCTTGTCTGCTTCCAGCCGGAGGGCTGCTGGCTTTCCTGCCGTGCTGACGGTCTTCTCGTCAACAGCACGCCCACTGCTGTCGTATGCCACAACCTTAATCTCACCGGGGGCATATTTCACATCATTCCATCTCAGCCTGTACCTGTCAAGCCTCGAAGAGGGGTTCTTGGAGATACGTCCCTGACTGACTCCGTTGACAAACAGTTCTGCCTCTGGCCAGTCTGTATAACAATAGACGGGGGTGACCTTGCCTTCCCTTCCTGGCCAGGTCCAATGGGGAAGGACATGCAGGGTATGCTGCTGCTTGTTCCATCGGCTCCGGTAGAGATAATATCGGTCTTTGGGCAGGCCGGCAAGGTCGCAGATGCCAAAATAACTGCTTCTTGAAGGCCAATACTCATCATAGGGGGTTGGTTCTCCCAAGTAGTCATAGCCTGTCCACACAAACTCGCCGATGACCCAGGGATAATCATCCTGCATGCACCAGTCATCGTCTGGAAGATTGCTCCATGAGCAATACTCCGTATCATAACTCGAGCATTGACCGTCGCTGTATACAGCATGGTCGGATACCTCTACGGGAAACTTGTAAACTCCCCTGGAACTCACCGTCGATGCGGTTTCCGATCCCAGAAGGAATCCCTGAGGCAACTGCTTGATGTTGTTCTCATATTTGTGTACACGGTAGTTGAATCCCGGCACGTCCATCACCTGGGCAAAACCAGATTTCAAGGCTGCCTCTGCCCTGTCCATGCCTTGCGTGACCGGACGTGAGGGGTCAAGGTCGTGGCAGATCTGCTGCAAGTGACGGGATATCTCACGCCCTTCCTCACTCCATTGCTCGGGTATCTCGTTGCCAATGCTCCACATGACAATGCAAGGATGGTTGCGGTGACATCTGACGAGGTTCTCGATGTCACGATCGCTCCATTCCTTGAAAAAACGGGCGTATCCGTTTTTGCACTTGGGATAGATCCACATGTCAAAACTCTCTGCCATCACCATCATGCCCATGGAGTCGCAGACTTCCATCTGCATCGTAGATGGCATGTTGTGCGCTGTGCGTATAGCATCGCAACCCATTTCCTTCATCGTACGTATCTGCCTGATGAGGGCGGCCTTGTTGACGGCGGCCCCGAGAGGACCCAAATCATGGTGCAGACACACGCCTTTGATCTTTCTGGTCACACCATTGAGTTGGAACCCGATATCCTTTCCCACTGCCACTGTCCGGATGCCGACCTTGGTCTTCTTTTCATCCACCAACTTGCTCTGATGATAAAGCCGCGTCTCCAATATATATAAATAAGGTGACTCAGGAGACCATAGATGGGGAGCGGAGACATGCATGCGGTCGGTGAACTTGCCGTCCTGACCGAGGGGGGAATGACATTGGGCCACTATGCTGCCTCGCTGATCACGCAGCGCCACATCCACAGCCCAATAGCCTTCCTGGTAGTTGCCTCTTGCACCGACCTCCACGTCAATGGCGGCTACATTGTTCTCAATGGCTACCGTACGGAAATAGGTGGACCAGTCGTCAAGCATGGCTTGCTGACCCAAGATCAGTGTCACTGGTCTGAAGATTCCTCCGCCTGGATACCACCGGCTGCTCTCCTCCATGTTGTTGAGAGATACTTCAATGAGGTTGCGCCCGGCGTGAAGGTGGGATGCGGCATCTATTCGGAAGGCATTGTACCCATACGCCCATCGCCCTGCCTCGCGGCCGTTGATGCGCACAGTAGGCTCACTCATGGCTCCGTCAAACAACAACAGGGCCGTGGCGGGTTGCTTATCCAGCATCACTTCCTTTTTGTAATAACCTTTCCCTATCCAGGGCAAGGCACCTGAACGGCCGGATTTCTCCGTCTTCTCTTTCTCTCCGTTTTGCTCTATGGCCACATATTGCAAATCCCACCGTTTGTCAAAAGGTCCGGATATCGCCCAGTCATGGGGTACGGTGACTTCCTGCCAATCCAATCCGTCACGGGAAAACTGCCATCCCTCGGAAAGACAGATCTCTTTTCTTACCTGAGAATGACATACTGATGAAATGCCAAGGAAGCAGAACATCAGAAGCATGGTCAAACGTCGTCTCATAGAATACATTGTTTTTGCAAAATTAAGCATTTTTTTTCAGCCAACCATCAATCATTATGAAAAAAATTAAACTTGAAAATGAGGAAAAAAAACAGCGAGTTCAATCGATTACACAGTTAAAATTTATAAAATTTGTTAAATAAAAAATTGTGTGGGCACACAGCCAAGCACGATTAAAAAAATATAATTAAAAAACTTTGGTCATTGATAAAAATGACTTACCTTTGCATCGTTATCCTGAAAACAATCTTTTTACCTTAAAAAAAACTAATACCTATTGAAGATTCGAAGCGGTCGCCTGAGAAGGTCATCGCTTTTTTGTTTTTATATGCCTGTAACCATGAAATGCCATTACATTGTTCACAATTTTTCACCTCTTTTTTTTCATTTTACACGGGCAACGATGCGGTAAAATCAAATAAAATGATTATTTTCGCAGCAGAAATATAAAAATCGAGGAGAATATGAAACACTATCTGAAGAAACTGGAAGAAACCATCCACGAGAGATGGAACCAGAAGGCACTTTGTGACTACGGAAGCGACTCCTTCACATATTCGGATTTGGCTACGGCCATTGAACAATTCCGTATTTTTCTCAATGAAGCCGGCATAACAAAGCGCAACAAAATTGCCATCTGCGCACGCAATTCAGCACGATGGGCGATGACTTTCTGGAGCATCAATGTGAACGGCTGCGTGGCGGTGCCTCTTCTCGCTGATTTCCATCCCAACAGCATTTCTGCACTCACACAACATTCCGACAGCGTAATCCTTTTTACGGAGGAGAGCATCTGGAAACAATTGAATCCAGAACGAATGCCGGCCTTGAAAGCAGCCATCAATGTGAAGGACGGAATCATGCTGTGGAATAACGACAAGAAGGTGGAAAAGGCGTGGAAAAACCGCGAGAAAGCATTCACACTGCGCTATCCCTACGGGATGCTGCCAGAACATGTGTCCTATCCCACTGACAATATGGACAAACTGGCTATCATCAACTATACATCGGGAACTACAGGCAACCCCAAAGGCGTCATGCTCACCTATGGAGCAATCTCTGATACCGACGAATTCAGCAACAGCCATTTCCCCAACCATCCGGGAGAGACCATCGTCTCCATGCTGCCCATGGCTCATATGTACGGACTGGCCATCGAGTTCATCCATCCCAATGTCGATGGCGTGACAGTGTATTTCCTCGGTAAGGTTCCCTCTCCTACCACACTGCTCAAAGCCATGCAGGACGTAAAACCTTACATGGTGGTCACTGTACCGCTCGTGATGGAGAAAATCTATGCAAAATCCATCCAACCCTCTCTGGAGAAAATGCGGCGATTCTTCTCCATACCTTATGCGAAAAAACTGATTTACAAGATTATACGCAAAAAAATCATTTCGGCTTTCGGTGGGCGCGTGCGCTGTTTCATCATGGGAGGAGCACCACTGAAGCCTGATGTGGAGCAATGTTTCTGCGATATCCGACTGCCTTTCACCGTGGGTTATGGAATGACGGAAGCATGTCCCCTGCTCGGCTGGGAGTGGTGGACCGATTTCGTGCCTGGATCGTGCGGAAAACCTGTTCACGAGATCAGGATAGATTCCACGGACCCGAAAAATGTAGCAGGAGAAATCCAGGCTCGGGGACAAAATATCACGGTGGGTTATTATAAAAATCCCGAAGCCAATGCGGTGTCGTTCACTGACGATGGCTGGTTCCGTACTGGCGACCTGGGCACTATGGACGAAAATGGCAACATCTTCATACGGGGACGAATCAAATCGATGATACTGAACTCTTCGGGCCAGAATATTTACCCAGAAGAACTGGAAGCCGTTTTGTCGGGCTGCCCCTATGTGGTGGAACCGCTTGTCGTGGAGCGAAACGGGAAATTGGTCGCCCTCATCTATCCCGATATTCCCGAAGATTTGGACACCAAAACAAAGGAAAGCATACCTGAACTGATCCGCAATACCGCCAATAAATCACTGCCCTCCTACAGCAAGATTCACAAGGTGGAACTGAGGGACACTCCCTTTGAAAAAACGCCCAAAATGAGCATCAAACGCTTCTTATACAAATAAGTGCTCCCTCATTGCTTAAAATCTGTTAAATATCTCTATAATTTGGGATGCTGCCATCAGACATTGGGAAAAAAGTAGTAATTTTGCAGCCGATTTAGTCCGTGGAGGCTCCAACAAGCGGCGGCACGAGGTCGCCCGCCTTGCGGAAAAACCTGTTATTTCATTATTAAATGTACGCAATTGTAGAAATCCAGGGCCAACAGTTCAAGGCAGAACAGGGTAAAAAACTGTTCGTACACCACATCAAAGATGTGGAAGAGGGCCAGTCTGTTGAGTTTGAGAAAGTGCTCCTCGTAGACAATGAAGGAGCCGTGACCATTGGCGCTCCCACAGTAAAAGGAGCGAAAGTTGTATGTGAAGTGGTAAAACCACTTGTTAAGGGTGACAAAGTAATTGTCTTCAAAATGAAGCGCCGCAAGGACTCCAGAAAGAAGAACGGTCATCGTGCCCAGTTCACCCAGGTAGAAATCAAATCAATTATCGGCTAAAACAGGGAGGACTAAGAAATGGCACATAAAAAAGGTGTAGGTAGTTCAAAGAACGGCCGCGAGTCTGCAGCACAAAGACTCGGCGTTAAGATTTGGGGTGGACAGCGCGTAGTGGCTGGCAATATCATCGTCCGTCAGCGCGGTACAAAGCACAACCCCGGCCAGAACGTAGGTATTGGTAAAGACGACACATTGTTTGCCTTAGTTGACGGCATCGTGAATTTCCACAAAGGTGCCCGCAACAAGAGTGTGGTTTCCGTGATACCCGACGCACAGGCATAAATTAATTTGCAAACTTATTCCAAACTAAGTAGGAGGCCAACACTGACAATTGTGTTTGCCTCCTACTTTCATTTTATTGAGCGGACATGAGAGTCAAACAGAGAACAAGAGAGATGGCTGGCATCATGCTGTGGGGCATGGCATGCTGGGCTTTTTTCCAGATGCTCTACTCCTACCATTTCTTCTATCAGGAACAAAACCAACTGTTCCTGATCTCACATGACTACGTCGCCACCTATTTCAGGAAACCAGGCTGGGCTGCCTGCTTGGCGGGAGACTTCCTCACACAATTTTTTTATTACCGTTACGTTGGTGCCGCAATCCTTACTGTCACTCTGCTCGTGATGGGCGACCTGCTGTGCAGGGCATTCGGTCTGATACGCAAAGGGACTTGGGGATTTTGGACAGCCATGATCTTGATGACCGTCGAGGCATGCCTCTTTTTCCATCACGACCACAGACTGTCATCGGCCATGGCCATCATTGGCGGAACCATTCTCTTCCTTGCCTATGCCCTCACTTCCAAGCGTATGCCTCCCATCATCAGAGTGGCCTTCGGCATCTGTCTGGGACTGGTGGCTTACACCGCTGCGGGCTATGGCTGGATCATCTACACCTTGCTCGTCATCATCCACGATGGGGTGAAGAAAGTCAAGGCGAACTGGTGGGGAGGCCTTTTCGCATTCGGCATGATCGTTCTCGCCATCACCGTCACCAACCGCACCTACCTGCTCACCACCACCGACAACCTTACATACCCGGGCATAGGACGGCTGACCATGCCCGACTTTGAACTGGAAAAGACCTTGGCCATCGACAACGAATACTATTTTGGCAACTGGCCAAAGGTGGAGCAATTGGTGGAGACTGAGGAGCACCCCAACGAGGTGCAACTGTTCTTCTACAACCTCGTAAAAGCCCAGAAAGGGGAACTGCCCGACCATCTGTTGCAATTCCACCCCAACCAACTCGGCACGTTCTATACCATCGGACCCAACACACCGAAACTCATCATCAACAACATGAACGAACTCTACTGGGCACTTGGCGACATGACCCTCACTGAGCGTGCCGCCATGATGACCAACGTGTTCGCTCCCGACAACCGCAACGTGCGCATGATACGCCGTCTGGCCGAATGCAACATGGTGAGTGGCGACTCACTCGCTTCCAACAAATACCTGGGTATCCTGCAGCAGACATGGATATACCAGAAGTGGGCCGACCTCATCAAAGCCCACGAACCCAAGGCATGGCGCTATTTCATAGAAAAGAAACAATTCGTGAACAATGCCGACACCATACGCCTCAGCGACAATCTGCACATGGTGATGATGGAACTTCTTGACAGCAATCCCGACAATATCGTGGCCCTTGACTATATCCTCTGCAGCACCCTGCTGCTGAAAGACATCAATAATTTCAAGCGCGACTACGACCGCTACTGTATGGCTACCGACAAGCCTCGCATAAAACCTCTCTACCAACAAGCCCTGATGATATGGCTCGCCGGAACCAACGCTGCCGAAGAAGAATGGAAGAAATACATCCATGACCAAGAACAGTTGCAGCGTTTCCAGGACTACAACCAGCACCGTGGTGACAAACGCTTCAGCGACACATACTGGTATTATTTCGACACCGCAAAAACCCCGAAGATATGAAGCACCTGCAAACACTCCTGACTGTCTTCGCCCTTATGATCGTGGCGCTCACGGCTTGCACCCCGACACCTGAGAACGCCACGAAACGAGACATGCTGCCTCCCATCTATCCCGACTATACCGACATCACCATCCCATGCAATATCGCGCCGCTCAATTTCCTGCTACGCGACGGGGCGGAGGCGGTGGAGGCCAAAGCCGTATGCGATGGCGAGACACTCGTCGTGAACGCCAAAAGTCATGAGGTGTGCTTCGGAATGAAAGAATGGAAAAAATTCATGGCGAAGGTGGCGGGACGGAGTGTGCAGGTGACGGTCTCCTCACTGAAAGACGGACAATGGACCGAATATCGTTCCTTCTCCTGGCATGTCGCCAAAGACTCCGTCGATGCCTATCTCACCTACCGACTGATAGAACCTGACTACGAGATTTTCCAAAACCTCTCGTTGCGGGAACGCTGCGTGGAGAACTTCGACGAGCGGGCCATCTCCGACTATGGACTGGTGGGCAACCGTTGTATGAACTGCCACACCTACGGCAGTCAGAGCCCCAGCCTCTCCATGCTTTATGTGCGGGGCGAGGGTGGCGGGGCCATCCTCAACCGCGACGGGAAACTGTCGAAATTCAATATCAAGACTCCCGACATGGTGTCGGGAAGTGTGTATTTCTGCTTCAGTCCCAATGGCCGCTATATCGTATTTTCGACCAACAAGATTATCCCTGCCTTCCATGCCAGGCCCAGCAAGCGTCTGGAGGTGTTCGACAGTGCCTCGGATGTATATGTGGCTGATTTGGAGAAACATACCATTCTGAGCAGCGGACTTCTCTGCGACAGCACCGTATTTGAGACCTTCCCCACCTTCTCACCCGACGGCAAATACATCTACTACTGCGCCTCACCAAAGGTGAAACTGCCGATGGAACTGACCGATATGCGCTACAGCCTTTGCCGCATTGCTTTCGATGAGGCGACGGGCTCCCTCGGCACCGAGGTCGACACCCTGTTCTCGGGTCAGCAGCAACTGGCTTCCGTCTGCCACCCCCGCGTGAGTCCGGACGGACGTTTTATCATCTATACGGTGGCCAACTACGGCACCTTCCCCATTTGGCATCAGGAGACCGACCTCCAACTGATGAACCTTGAGACGGGGACCGTAGACAAGATGGAAGCAGTCAACAGCGACAAGAGCGACACCTACCACAGTTGGTCTTCTTCCAACCGGTGGCTCGTCTTTGCCTCAAAGCGCGATGACGGTCTTTATGGCAAACCTTATTTCTGCTATATCGACCGCCAGGGCAAGGCTCACAAACCCTTTGTGCTGCCTCAGAAGAATCCCGGTTTCTACGACAACAACCTGAAATCATTCAATGCCCCCGAAATGGGGAAAGGCCCCCTACCCTTCGACGCCTTGGATGTAAAGCGCGCGGTAGAAGGCCCTTCTGTTGACTTCAGTCACCAATAACCTGTTTTATCTTATCTTCGTTTCCACACGCTGGTCGCTGAGGATGCCTCGTGCTGCAGCCCTCGCGTCGAGAATCACAGGTTCACTGGTGAAGTCAGGGGTGTTGAATGAATCAAGCGTCTCGTCGTAATACCTCCAGGGATTGCGCTGTGGCAGAAGGAAGGGTTTGGTCATTTTGCCATTCTTGTCCACATGAGACAAATAAAGCGTGGTATAATAACCATTCCCCCGCCTCGACGTGAACACGATCCACCTGGAGTTCTCGCTCCAATTGTGGTAACTGTCGGTATCATCGCTGTTTACCTCGTCCAAAGGTCGTGCCTCGCCGGTCTGCAGGTCGAGCAGCCATTGGTCGGCTTCCTTGTGCCAGATGGGGAAACAACCATAGTCAGACATGGTGAACAGCAGGAAACGACCGTCGTAGGAGGGCCGTGGATGGTTGGCGCTTTTACCCATCTGCCGTGCATGGAAAATGGTGTCAACCTCACCCACAAATGTTCCTTTTTCTGCATCAAAGCCGATTTTGCACAGATTGTACTGTATTTCCTTGTATCCTGCAGGTATTTCCTTCGCTGCGGCGGAACAAAAATACAAGGTCTTGCCATCTGGAGAGAATACAGGATAATTCTCATAATGGTCCTTTGTCGCCACAATGGAATCAAGCAATATCTCATGGGTATCGGGAGTATAGACCAGCACGTCGGAAGCGTGGTCAAACACCTCAATCCGCTCTCCCGCCACTGCATGAAAAGACTGGTTGGTCTTGTTGGTGGAATATGCCACGAAACGTCCCGACGGATGCCAATACGGATAAACCATCGAACCACCAAGGCTGTCGTTCTTGGCTTTCAGCAATTCCATCACACCATCCCGTTGGATGAGCGTCGCCCCATGGTCACCACGGACATGAAAGGTCAGCCGGTTGGGATGGGTGCGGTCTGAGACATGGCAGTTGAGGCAGGCTCCCGGCACCGCCGTGTTCTCAAGGATGGCCTGTTCGTTGAAATTCGACAGGTCGCGCTGGTAAAGTCCCATCCGTCCGTACACCTCATAACCGGGGGGGATGCGGCGGTAGGTAAGCCCCCACTCCCCGAGGGCATCATCGCTTACGTCGACGGTGAAGTCGCTGTATTGCGTCCAGGTTCCGTCTTTTCTCACACACACGGTGAAGGTAAGGGTGGCTCCTTTGTTCTGCTGGGTCAGTTGATGCCATTCCTCCACATCGAAATCGGCATATTGCCCATTAGCATGCAGTTCTCCTCCTTTTTCTCCTCGTACCACCACATCCATGACCTCACAGTCACCATAGCAATTGAAATTGAGCGGGGCAATCTCCGCAGGGATGGTGACGCCGGCATAGTCAGGGAAAATGGGTGGCAGTTGCTTCACAAGCGTGGGGTCAACTGGAGACGAGGAGCACGACCAGGTCAGCCACGACGCCACACATAAGGTGAGGACCAATCTCACACGGTTGTATCTCTTTCTCGTTCTCATGTCAATAAATCTCCTTCATTGGTTGCTTCCCTTGCCTCTCCTTGCCTTCCTGACTTACCAGCATATACGACCAGAAAGTGTTGCCGAATGGCGGTGCTGACAGCGAGGGGTCGTTCTGATTCTTCATATAGAGATTGACAAACTGCGTGAGCAGGTTGCAGGTGGCGGGTTCTATGCTCCATGGCATACCTTCGAAACTGCCATGCTGCTGAGTCCACTGCATCACCAAGGCCTGTTGGTAGGCAGTGGGGATGCGGTTGAATTTGGCGTATTTGCCCAAGGGGTAATAGGCATTGAAACGCTCGAGGTCGCGCTGCAGCAACTCGTAGCACATCAGGTACTCAAAAGCCATGCGGTTGTCGTAGTTCTGCACGAAGAGCAGACCGAGCATCTGGTCCATCTCGGTGTCGCTGAAAAGGAAGTCTTTCTTCTTCTGCCGATAAGACCTCAGCCTGCTATAGACGGGATCTTCACTCACCTTTCCTTCCCTGATCATCGCTTTCTGCTCTTTGGCCCATTTGCTGTAGAACACCGTCCTCTCCAACATCCTGAGATATTTCATGGCTACCTCATACTGGCCGTTGATGATGTTGCACTCCGTGATGCGCCGGGTGAGCCGGCCGCTCTTGCGGTGATTGGGGATGGCTTCCTGCGCCTCAAAGGCATAACGCTCGGCATCATTCACCATCCCGAGCCAATAGAACGTCTCACTGGGGGGCAGCGGGGTGGTCATATCTCGCTGAAACGAGGGGAACAAGCCTTCGGCTCCGTTCTGGAAGAAATCGAACAGACGGTCGCTCAACTGCCCCTGCATGGCGAGGGCAAGATTGACGCAGGACACATCAAAAGGTCGTGTAGGCTGTTGGCGCTCTGCCTTTTCCACAATTTTTCCCCATTGACGGGTACGCACCAAGAAGTCGTATTCTATCAGGCTGTATTTCAATGGGTCAAAGGAACGGCCGATCACCCACCAACCACCTACCGCCAACACTGCGATACTCACCCCTACGACCTTGGCGGTCTTGCGCACGGTGGGCAGCAACGGCAACAACAGCGGCAGCAGGACACAGGCGACCTCGATGGCAATCTGCATGCCAGGTTGATAGATGGGATACCGATAATAGTTGATACCGACGAAGAGATTGAACAGAGGGTATTGCAAATACTTGGCGGAAAGCAATATTACTGCCACAGCCTCAATCACGCCAACGATGCCAAGCGCCAAACTGCCCAGCGAGCGGTGCTTGGTCAATTCATAGACGGCGACATAGGCCACCACCATCAGCACACAGGGTCCGATCAGCCAATAGGTCAGAGGCACGGAGACCAGGACGAAGGCCATTTTTTGCCATTTGTGCTGGGGAAATCCCTCGTTACGACTAACTGCATGATAAAGCAACATCAAAGCCAATGCCAGCAGCAATGCGACATGAAAACTCAGCAGCACATTCTCATCGCCCATGTAAGCCCACAGCATCAGCGAGGGGATGAAACTGAGTGGGTAATAGGCATCGTTGGCACCATTGCGACGGGCCAACAGCCAAACCATGACTTGCAGGGCTACACTGAGCAGGGCAAGGATGCAGGCTCCGAGCACGGGGACGAAATGAAACTGCGTGAGGAACTCACCAAGATAGTCGGCCAGTCCTCCGGGCACTGACATCCGCTCACAGAAATAGGACGTATCGGTAAGGAACAACTGATACTGTTCCTGAAACGAGAGCACCGACATCCTCAAGCCTCCCCAATAGCATGCCACCACGATGCCAAAGAGCGCCGAGAGCAACCATTTCCAATGTTTGAAGAGATGTTTTCCCATATACTATTCTTCCGTCACTGTCACAACCGTTCCGTCAGGCATCCGCTTGGGATAACTGGTGGGATAAAGACTGCCGAGGAATGTGCTCAGCGCCCCCTCCCCCACCTGTGTGGCCAACTGTCGGGTGTATTGTTTGTAAGCCTTGTGCACACTGTCGGCCTGGGCCTCCAACTGCTTGGCCTTGGCTGCATCGGCCTTGGCCATTTCGGCTGCTGCCTGACGGAAGGTCGCCATCTCACGGGTATGCCGCTCCGTGGCTTGTTTCCACACTTCGAGGGAGTCGTTGCCTCTTGTGCCCGACGCGCTGCTCACCTTTCCGATACGCACCGTGATGTCGCCAGGTTCGGTGACGACCAGCAGGCGCTGCACGCCATCACGGAAATGATAGTCCATGATAATCTGTGCCATGTGGCAGGTGTCTGTGACGAACTCAAACTTTCCATCCTTGATGTAGACTGAGTCGACCGCCTCGGCGGAATTGTCCTCCAGTGGTACGAGGAAAATTTGCTTGCCGTTGAGACGGCTGTCGTCCACCGTTCCATGGATACGGCAGGAGCCATTTTTCTCACCCTGACCGCATGCCATGAAGACAGCAATGGCCAGCAGGGTCAACACCCCATAAAAAATACGTTTCATCGTCTTTTCTTATCTGATTTTCACTTGTTTTCTCTCTTCCGAGGTCACCTGACGCTGCATCTCACGTATATCTACCTCGACCTTGGTCTTGGTGAAATCTGGTACGTTGTAGGCATCGAACATACTTGCGTAATATCGGCGGGGGGCTCGTTGCGGCAACAGGAACGGCTTGGACACTTTCCCATGATCATCGACACAGGCCAGGTAGAGTTTGGTGAAAGCGCCGTCTTCCCGTTTTGAGGAGAAGACAAACCACCGGCTGTCGGATGACCAGTTGTGGTAACTCTCGCTGTATTCGCTGTTGGCTTCGGTGAGGCACCTCGTCTCACCGGTTTTGAGATCCATCAGCCAAAGGTCGGCATCGCGCTGTGCCACGGGGAAATTGCTGCGGCTCGACACACAATACATCAGCCAACGGCCATCGTAGGAGGGCCTGGCCAACGTATAACTCTTGTCGGTCAGCGGGCCATTGAGAAGGGTGTCGGCCTCGGTGCCGAAAGTGCCGGTGGAGGCGTCAAAAGACAAGGCGACTAGCGAGCATTTCACCTTCAGGTATTCTGCTGGAACATTGCAGGGTTTCGACGAACTGTAATAGAGGGTCTTTCCATCATTCGAGAAGGCTGGGAAGATCTCCAGATCATCGGTCTGCAGCAGCGGTGTGAGGAGCAATTCGTTGCTCCGCACATCGAGCACCACCACATCACTGAAGCGGTGATAGACCTCGAGGTTGCTCTTTGCACCCGTGAAGAAACTCTGGTGTACGGTGTTCACCGCATAGGCACAATAGTTGCCCGAAGGATGCCAGTAGGCGTAACTCCCTGCCGCCTTGGTGGAGTCGGTTTTGGTATTGAGCCACGACTGTTTTCCGTCTATCTGCACCATGGTGCCACCACCCTCACCCCGGATTTGCATCGTCAGCCAACGTGGGTTGGTGCGATTGGGAGTATGGCAGTTGAAACAACGTCCTGGCAGAGCGGTTTCCTGAACGATGGCACTCTCGTCGAAGGTATGGATATCTCGCTGGTAAATGCCTATGTTACCACCTATTTCATAACCTGGCGGGATGCGGCGGTAGGTAAGTCCGTAATCTTCCAATGGATAAGAACTTACATTCACCGTGAAATCTCTGTATTGCGTCCAGGTGCCATCTGCCCTCGCACAGACAGTGAAGGTGAGTTGGCCTCCCACATTCTGCTGGGTAAAGGCGTGCCACTCGTCGATATCGAAGTCTGCCCATTCGCCATTGACATGCATCTCGCCGCCACGGCTTCCCTTCACCACCACATCCATACGATCGAAGCGGGTGTCGGCCATGTTGAAATTGAGCGGTGCGATGCCTACCGGTATCGTCACTCCCACATAGTCGGGATAGATAACGGGCATCTGGTCGGTGGACTGTGGATTCTCCGGAGCATCGGAACACGCAGCCAACAGGCACAGCAGCAAGGCAAAGATGGATAGTTCGTATCTTCTCATATCAGTTTCCTCCCATCATTTTTCTCACATACTGGCCGTAGGGCGATGCCTTGTCGGCTCCTTGCGTCTGGATGCACCTCATGGCATCCTGATAGCCACGGGGCATATACTGATAGCCGCCATACTGCTGCACCCACGACATATACTGCATCAACTCCTGGACCTTCCCCTTGAGCAGCAGTTCGCCCATGAAATAATCGAGCGCCATGGTGTTCTCAGTATTGTTGACAAAAAGCAGTCCGAGCATCTTGTCGATTTCATCGTAACTATAGAGGAAGTCTTCCTTGTATCTCAATTTCCGCTTTTTGCCATAGAGCGGGTGCTTGTCGACTTTAGAATCGTGATACAGCAGTTGGCACATTTCATTCGCCCAACCACGGTAGAACAGGGTGTGTTGGAGCAGCGCTAAATGCTTGGCGGCCAAAGCATGCTGTCCATTCACCATCAGACACTCCACCATGCGTTTGGTGAATCGTCCGCTCTTACGTGCATTGAGAATCGACTCCTGCAGGTCGTGCATATAGCGATAGGCGGAGTTGATCATGCCCAAATGCCAAAAAGCCTCTGCCGTGGGGATGTTGGAGGTGAGGTCGCGCATCATTGGCATCAGGAGGGCATCCTCTCCGCTTTGATAATAATCGAACATGCCGTCGGCCAACCTCCGCTGCTTGGCAAGGGCAAGATTGACACAGTTGCAGGAGAAGGCGTTGTGCACCTGATAATGGTCTGCACGGCTGATCACCTCATCCCAACGCTCCTCCCTCACCAGGGCATCCTGTCTCAAGAGTTCGTATTTCTCCTTGTCATAGCCACTATGGATGGCAAAGAATGTCAATATGAAAACGGCTGCCGATGCCCCCCCACCCCAGATGCTGGCCGATGCCGACTTCATCGTGCGTAGCGAGCCACCAGGAAGACAGGGTACAAGTGCTGTAACGGCAACCACCGTTAGCGGGAGAATGGCCTGCAGCACATGGTAATGCAATGGGATGCGGTAATAGTTGAGCCCGAGGGCGATGGACTTCAGCGGCCATTGCAGGAGGATATATGTCGAAGACCAATGCAACACGGCCATCAATACCGGTATCCACCAGCAGCGCCGAGGTGCTCTCAACACCCGCAGCAACACATACATCCACACCAACGGTCCTGCCACGACATAGAGCAACGGAACTACCACAAGATCAGGCCACGAAAGGCGGCACCAGTCCCAATACTGACTTGCCCAGGTCGCCGCCATCACCATAAGCAGTGCCACGGGATAGGACAACAGCACACTCTCGTCGCCCATCAGCCAGAGCAACAAAACCGACGGAATGAAACTCAGCGGATAGCAACAGGATGACAGATGGTGGTTCTGCTGACACATCAACTGCCAGGTAAGCCATTGAAGCAACACAAATATAGCAGCCAAAACTAAGGCCCCGGCCCATTTCAGGTAATAGAACTGCACAAGGAACTCACTCAGATAGTCAGCAAGTCCGCCTGTCACCATCACCCGTTGTACAAAATAATCGTTGGTAAGCAGGAACAGTTGGTATTGTTCCTGATATGACAGTGCATGGGGATATACCAACCACCAAAACAGGAACACCAGCACACCGAAGAGTGCGCTCGCTGCTGTTTTCACATATGCTGTGGAGATTGTTCCCATGATTGTGCAAAGTTAACAATAATCAGTGATTCGGACAAAAAACCTGAATGATAATAGTCAAAAAAACCGCCCCGTGGACGAGGCGGTTTTTTATTGGAAACTGACGTTTACTTTTTCTTGAATGCCCACCATGTAGCCTCTGTCCAGCCTCCAGTGCCTGACTGCGGGTAGATGAGTTTTAGGTGCGAACCATCGAGTTGCATGATTTCGAAGTCGGTCGGGCATGTGGTCTTGTCGTGGTCATCGTTATGCGAGTTGATCTGGAACGGGAAGAGGATACTGCCAGCATCGGTATGCAAAGTACCGAGCGACCACGCTGCCTGTGATCCATCGACAGAAGCATACGAGCGCTTGCCCTGATCCCATGCCGAGATTTCGAATTTACCCGAACGGATCTGACTGCCGTTGGCTGCGAAGGAGGAGATAGTGCCCTTTTGATAGTTGAACGTCATGTAGGCACCTGCGTCTTCCTCGCCAGTAGCAGCACCAGTGTCGGAGTGGTTGAGTTGACCGGTAAGGTCTGCTGGAGGACAGCCCCACCAGATGCCGTTGCCGTCGTTGACGAAGGAGTTGCCGTCGCCGGGAGCATAACCCAGGTTACCCCAAGCGCCACCATCACCACGGAACTCAGTGTCCCAAGTCCATGATTTCTCACCATAGTTGGTCAACGAGCCTTCTGCGTCGGAGTTGCTCTTGAATGCCCACCAAGTAGCCTCAGTCCAGCCGCCTGTGCCAGCCTGCGGGTAGATGAGTTTCAGGTGTGAACCGTCGAGTTGCATGATTTCGAAGTCGGTCGGACATGTAGTCTTGTCATGGTCATCGTTATGCGAGTTGATTTGGAACGGGAAAAGGATGCTGCCGGCATCGGTATGCAAAGTACCCAGCGACCATGCAGGCTGCGAACCATCGGCTGAAGCGAAAGAGCGGTTGCCCTCGTCCCAAGCGGTGACGCGGAACTTACCCGAACGGATCTGAACGCCATCAGAAGCGAAGCATTTCACGTTGCCGTCCTCATCGAGAACCATATAGGCATTGGGATCTTCCTCACCAGTGGCCACACCTGTATCGGAGTGACCAAGTTGACCGGTCAGGTCGGCGGGAGGACAGCCCCACCAGATACCATTGCCGTCGTTGACGAAAGAATTACCGTCGCCGGGAGCATAACCGAGGTTGCCCCAAACAGCACCATCACTGCGGAATCCGGTATCCCATGTCCAAACTTTCGTACCGGAGGCGCTGCAGAGGAACTTCATGTCGGAAGAAAGTTCGGTGGGCACAAACACCACGACGTCTTTCTTGATTTCCACCACTGTACCGTCTTTGTCAACGGCACGCACATAGAACGACTGGTTGGGGTCGCCACCACGCTTGGGCTGTATCTTGAAATTGCCACTGAAACCACTGGCAAGGATATTCTCATTGCCGTCGGCATCGTAGTTGTAGACGACAACCGACTTATACGGAGCACTTACATTAAAGAAGAAAAAGTTTCCGTCTGCAGCATCGACATAAGTGCCATCCTCATTCTGAGCACATTGCTTGAAAGAGAACTCACTGTCCACTACCTGGCTGGTGAGTGAAGATGCTGGTGCGCTGATGCTGTCCACAGAGGGATCGCAAGCAGTGAGCAATCCGGCGGCAGCAAATAGTCCAAATATTATCTTTTTCATTTTCATTCAGTTTAATAGTTGATTGGCTGATGCATTAGTTGTTCCAGTCGTTGTATTCACTGTCTGAGCCTGTCCATCCTTCGTTTTGTTTAAACGCTCCCTCAGAGAGGATAATCTCGGTCTCTGGGATTTTCTGGAATCCGGCAGTAGCATTGTAACGTGCGGCATAACCGCCGTTGTGGGCAAAGTTGGTAGCGGGACGTCCGCAATAGTAGCAGGCCTGGTCGGTTTGCTTCTCCAAAGCGGCGGCAGCAATGTGCCAGCGACGGATGTCGTTGAAGCGCAGACCCTCAAAAGCCAACTCCCAACGGCGCTCCCTCTGCAGTGCCTCAAGGCTGTAGTTGGGAACGGGAGCCAAACCAGCACGTGCACGCAGTTTGTTCATTCCGGCTACATCATTCTTCAACTCACTCTGCATGAGCAACACCTCGGCGAAGCGGATGAGCACCATGTCGTGGATGTTGCCCAACTGGAAGTTCTCCTCTCCGGAGATTTCCCAGTTGCCGGGATACATCTGGTTCTCAAAAGTGCAATAGTAGTCACCGTCTTCCTTTTTGGAGGTGATGGGTGAAAGTTTCTTGCCATAGTAGTCGGTCTCCTGCACGAAGTCGTCCCAACCGCCCTTGGTGTAACCGGGAAGGTCGTTGAAGTTGAGGACGGTGGCATCGTAACGGAGGTCACGAGGCTCTGCGTTCTTCCAATCGGTCACGAGGTTGGTGGCCACAGGACCGGCACCCCATCCCTGTCCGAAGGGGAAGGTGTTGCCGTATGCCTGACCGCCACGAACACCGAAGTGGAGCGAATAGCCGTTGGCATAACCGATGGTGGTCTGCCAGGAAGCCATTTTGTTGAACTTCACGGCGAACATGGACTCGGGGTTGACGGCATTGTCGTCCTCCACCCACTTCAGACCTTGACCTTTAGTGTAGTCGTAGTCTTCCACAGTGCAGCGGTTGGTGTATGCCCAGAGGTTGCGGAAGTCGGGCACCAATGTATAGCCTGAATTGGCCACGCAGTCATCAATATAGCCGATGACCTGCTCCTTGGTCAGCGTGGTGCCGTCGGGCAGTTCCACAGAGGTAAGCGGGTTGTAGTTGGTGCTCACCAGGTCGCTGATCTTCTCACCATTGCAATAGAAGCCGGTGTAGAAGAGCCAGCAACGGCCGAGAAGTGCCTCTGCGCAATATTTGTCGACATGACCGTCACTTTTACGCACTTTGGGCATGATATCGCAGGCATCGCGCAGGTCCTGAAGAATCTGTCCCCACAGTTGGGCTGCCGTAGGAGGTACCACCTCATCGGGGCGCTTGGCTGTGACGAGAAGAGGTACGTTTCCATACATGGAGGCAAGTTCATAGTAGAAGAACGCTCTCATGAAGAGGGCCTCTCCCTTGGTCTGGGCTTTCTCTGTGGCATCAAAATCCACTTTATCGAGAGCCTCGAGCAAGGTGTTGGCACGGTTGATGCCCTGGTAGCGCTGCTGCCAGAAATCACGGGTCATATCCACATTGTAGTTGAGGATAAGGTCCATGGCCTGCATCAGTTTGTCATTGGTTCCGCCACCGCCGAATTGGTCATCGCTGGCAAGCATGGCGTAATAGTGCCATGTCTCCTGGGGATTGGCATTCACAGCATTCAGGTTCTGATAGATGCCGGCCAAAGCCTGAGCGGCATCCTCAGCATTGACAGGGAAGTTGGATGTATCCTTCGAAGTCATACTCATCGAGTCCAGATCACAGGAGACCAACGTACCTGCGAAAAGTGCTGCGCTTAAGAAATATGCTATTTTTTTCATGTTTTCTATATATCTAAATGTTTGATGTTTACTGCTCAGTGATTATTTAACCTCTGAAATGATAACCGAGCGGCTCATCTGAGGATCGTTGAAGTACAGGTTCTCCACACCGCCCTTTGAGTCGAGGACGAGGCTGCTTGCTGGCACGCCATACTCGCTGATGAGGAGGTCGTAGACATTCTTGGCACGGTTCTCGGCCAACCATTGGTTGCGGTCGGCAGTACCTGTGGCCTTGTCGGCATAACCCATCACGTTGTATTTCTTGCCGGGGTTCTGCTTGATCATCTGAGCGATGGTGCTCAGGTTGACGCGCTCGCGGTTGACGATCTCGGTCTTGTTGATCTCGAAATTCACGAAGTAAGGATAGGTGACCACTTTCTCGTCGGTGATGACGGTAGTGGTGTTCGTCGGCTGTTGGTTCTTCAGACGCTCATTGTCGGCACGCAGTTGGTTGACCACACCGTTGAGACGGTCAATCTCACTGTTGTCTGTCACATACTCAATCTTGGTCTGCACGGCAGGAGCAGCTGCTTTCTTCTCACTCTTGTCCTTAAACTTCAGGTTCACACCCACCATATAGGTGCGGGGCTGAGGATAGTTGCCGACATCGACACCTGTCACCCATGACTCATTGCCGATGGCGATACCGTTCTCAGGATCCATTCCCTTGTATTTGGTAAAGGTGAGGAGGTTCTGGGCGGCGAAGTAAACGCGGAGTTGGCTGAAGGGACAGGTGCTCTTGAGCAGGCTGGCAAAGTCATAACCTACGGTGACATTCTGGATGCGGAAGTAGGTTGCGTCTTCCACGTAGATGTCAGACACCTGCTGCCAGTTGGCACCGATATTGCCGGGCTTCAGCATAGGATACTTGTTGGACGTACCCTCGCCATGCCAGTATTCGAATGCCTCAGTGGTGTAGTTCTCAAACTGTGAGTCGGTGTTCTTGCGCCATGAGCGAACCACCTCGTTGCCGAATGAACCGAAACCTGTGGCGGAGAAGTCAAAGCCTTTGTATCCAAGATTGATGGAGGCACCCAGTGTGAAATCAGGATGCGGACTGCCTAACTCGGTCTTGTCATCTGCATTGACAATGCCGTCGCCGTTGACATCGACAAACTTCAGGTCACCGGGCTGGATGCTTGCACCCTGGAGAGAGTTGACTGCTTTGCCGCCGCAGTTCTTGCTGAGGTAGTACTGCAGGTCACTTTCGTTCTGGATGACACCTTCTGTCTTGTAACCATAGAAGTAACCGATGGGATGTCCTTCCTCCATACGGGCCATGTAGCCTGTGTTTTGGGCTATGAGGTCGTTGCCACCTTCCACGAAGTGATTGGCATTCTTCACCTCTGTCACCTCATTCTTGTTCTTGGCGAAGTTGACATTGATGCCATACTTGAAGTCGCCGATGTTGTCTTGCCATCCCACGGATGCCTCAATACCGGTGTTCTTCACTGTACCAGCATTGGCGGTGTAACCGTTCTGTCCGACGATAGCCCAGAGGGGCACCCAGAGCAGAAGGTCCTTGGTCTCTTTGTTGTACCATTCCAAGGTGGTGTTCAGACGACCGCCGAGGAAGCGGGCATCGAGACCCACGTTGGTCTGCTGTGAGGTCTCCCAGACGAGGTCGGGATTCTCAATGTTGGCGGGATAAGCACCCTGAGTGTAGGCATCTTTGGTATTGCCGAAGGAGTACTGTCCGTAATCGCCGAAATCGAAGTTGGATTTCCACAGCACAGAACCGATGTTGTCGTTACCGTTCTGTCCCCAACCTGCACGGAGTTTCAGGAACGAAAGCCAACTCTTGGTGCCTTCCATGAATTTCTCATTCGAGATGACCCAACCTGCGGAAACTGAGGGGAAGTAACCCCACTGGTGTCCGGGAGCGAACTTCGAGGAACCGTCGGCACGGATGATGGCCGAGAAAAGGTAGGTCTCGTTGAAGTCGTAGTTCAGACGTCCGAAATAGGAAAGTTTGGCGTCGTAACCGCTGGGATAACCGTCGACAACAGCAGATGTGCGGCCTGTCATGTTGTGCATATAGGCATGGATGGCATCACCGAAGATGTTGCCCGAGGCGGTGGCGTTCACCGACTCACCATAGTGAGGACGTGACTTGGAGTACTCCATACCGCCCATGATATCAAAGTGGTTCTTGCCCAGGTCGAAGCGGTAGTTCAGTGTGTTGACCAAGTTCCAGTTCCATCCGAGCGAAAGGTTGTCGGAAGTCTGGTCGGTATTGCGGAAACCACCCGAGTTGTCGTGGATACGGAAGGTGGGGAGGTAGCACCACCAACTGCTCGACCACTGCTTGTAGGACACCTGACCGCGGTAGGTCAAATTCTTGATGGGCTGCACCTCGATAAATGCGGTGGCATTGAGGTTGAAACTCTTGCTCTTGTTGTTGCCGGCCTGATTGTAGACCACGGCAGCAATGGGGTTGCTGGAGAAGTTGTTGTAGGGGAACCAGCCGTCGGTACCTGATGTATTGAGGTCGTTCCACATGAAATACTCTCCATCCTTATTATATACAGGAATACAGGGATTGGCACGCAACATGTTGGAGAGGTCGTTGGCGTATTGGTTGCCAATCTGGATACCCTGACTCTGACGATGCTGGAAATACAGGTTCTCACCAATCTTGATGACATCACGGTCGCCGACCCTGTAAATCACATGGTCTGAATTCAGACGGAAGGTGAAGCGGCGAAAGTCGGACTTCACCGGACCACCGAACACACCGTCCTGGTATTGGTAACCCACACCCGTGGAGAATTTGGAGATGTCGCCACCACCGGTGAGGTTGAGGGAGTGGTTGGTCACGATGGAATTCTTGTGACGGAACTCCTCCACCCAATTGGTGCCCTTGTTGGTACCGTTCTTGTAGGCTGCGAGGAGGTCGGCGTCAATATATCTTGACCAGTCGTAAAGGGGACCTCCGGCATTGTGATTCACCAAGTCCATCACATCCATATACTGCTTGGCGTTGAGGGGCTCTGGCATCTTGTAGACATTCTGCCAACCGATGTTGCCGTCATAACTCACCTCAACCTTGCCTTCCTTGCCTTGCTTGGTGGTGATGAGGATCACACCGTTGGCGGCCGATGAACCGTAGATGGCAGCGGAGGCGGCATCCTTCAGCACGTCAATACGCTCGATATCAGCGGGGTTGAGGGCGTTGATGTCACCACCTGCCACACCGTCGATGACGTAGATAGGATTGGTGCTGCTGTTGGTACCTGCACCACGGATATTGATCTTGAATCCGTCACCAGGCTGACCGGAGAAGGCCTGGATGTTCACACCGGGGGCCTGGCTCTGGAGAGCACCGAGCACCTGGGTGGTGTTCATCTTGGCGATGTTCTCACCTTTCACCTCCAATGTGGCACCGGTGACCAGTTTCTTCTTCTGCACACCGTAACCCACGACCACGACTTCCTCAAGCACGTCGGAGTCTTCTGCGAGGTTGATCATGAAAGATGTTTGGTTGCCCACAGGAATCTCCTGCGTGACATAACCAATGTAGGAAATCACAAGCACAGCACCTGGCTGCACGTCGAGAGTGAAGTTTCCGTCAATGTCGGTGACAGCACCATTGCTGGTGCCTTTCTCCATGACGGTTGCTCCGATGACGGGTCCATTGGCATCGCTGACGACACCCCTGACTTTCTTTGACTGCTGAACCGCTGCGGCGGCCACATCAGACGTTTCTGCATAAGCCGGAGATAACCACCCCAGACCTACACAAGCGCCCATAAGCAGCACTGTCTTTCTGAATTTTAGAATCATACTTAAGTATATTAGTAGGTTAAATAAAGTAAATCCATTTCCATTCTGATACGCTCAGTATCACCTTATATATTATATAATGGATGTGGTTATGATGATGTAATTGGCCTTACTGGTATTGCCTCTTTGGGCGGCCTCGTATTTTAGGTTTCTAATGATTTGCTTATATATGCTTTCAGTTTGCAAAAGTAAGACAAATTATGCTAAACATATAGTATTCATTTATCAATTGCTGATACTTTTTTAATAAAATGACATAATTGCTGTCAATAAAAACTAAAATTTTAAGGGGAAAGAGGTTTTTTCCCATCAATTCACATCAATCGTATCACCTCATATCACCTCCCACAAAAAAAGCCCACATCATTTGGAAAAATACTAAATTGTATGTACTTTTGTCGTCAAATCAATAAAACAAATAGATGATGAAGAAATTATTGTTGACAGCGCTTTTCGTCGCTGCATGTGTGGGCCTGACAAATGCCCAGACTGCCCAAAAGCAAATAGTGGAAGAAGGCGGCACGGGACCATTCAAGTCGGAAGTGGTGGGTGATGCCTCATGCCCTCGCTTTACCATATATCGCCCGCAAAATCTAAAGGAAGTAGTGGCCAAGCAGGGCGCTCTGCCCGTCATCGTTTATGCCAACGGTGCCTGTTTCAACAACAACGTGGAGATGCGCCTGCTGCTGAGCGAGGTGGCGTCCTACGGCTATGTGGCTGCTGCCATCGGTCCCTACGACGAAGCGGATGTGATGGCTCAATGGAGGGGTGTCCTGAGGTCTGCCTATCCCGAAACCAAAGGCGAGGTCATCATGGCCAATGGGGAAAAAATCCTGCCATTGACTGCCGAGGAAATAAAGGCTCGTCAGGAGGAGCAGGCCAAACAGAGAGAGAAAAATGCCAAAAATGCCAAGAAGAACAAGAAACAGCAGCCTGCTGCCCCTCAGTTCAGCACTTATCCCAAGATGTTGCTGGAGGTACTCGACTGGCTCACTGACCAAAATGCTGCTCAAGGCTCAGAATACTATCATTGTCTGGATCTCGACCATGTGGCAGCGATGGGACAATCGTGCGGAGGCGCACAAGTGCTGGGCGTTTCTCACGATCCACGCATCAAGACCTGTGTGATGTTGAACACCGGTATCGGCGACATGGAGATGATGGGATCGACCAAAGAGGCGCTGAAAAACTTGCACCAGCCGATGTTCTATATGATAGGTGGACCCGCCGACATCGCCTTTGCCAATGCACAGAAGGATTATGAGCGCATACCCGACAACATTCCTGTGGTAATGCTGAATTCCAAAGATGGACACAGCGGCACCTATTACGAGAAACATGGCGGCAACTATGCCAAGGCCGTCGTGAAGTGGCTCGACTGGCAACTGAAAGGCTACGTGGGACAATCTGCCCTCTTCCTCGATGATGAATACCTCAAAATGAAATTCCCCGAATGGCAGGGCGTACGCAAGAACTTCTAAGCCACCACTCCCAATCATCCCATCAACTCCCATCATCATGAACAACAAAAAAACAGCAGAAAAATACAAGTCGAAAATCAAATGCGACTATCGTGTGAGACTCTATGAAGACGGCAAATACCACTGGATGTATGACCTCCCTTTACTTAAAAACCCGGCTGTGCTGATAGATGTGTATTGGATGCTGGGTGTTTCCATGGCTATCTTTGCATGCATCATATTCTTAATCCAGGCTTGTTCGGAAGGCATAAACATCGAAGGTTTTGAAATTTCGCTAAAAATTATCGGGGTCACGGCTGCCATCATGTTTGTGCTGGGCATATTGGGGTATCTTCTCTATGCGGCTATGTCTGGATGGACCTATACCGTACACTTCATCATGGATGAGAACCAGGTGATTCACGAACAGGGAGCAAAAAACGAAAAAGTAGGGAAACGCATTGCTGTCCTCACCGTGTTGGCTGGTCTCTTTGCAAAACGACCCTCTGTGATGGGAGCCGGCGCATTGGCAGCAAGCCGCAACACGATGACGAGCGAGTTTGCTTCTGTCAAAAAAGTGAAGGCTGTCAGGTGGATGGACACCATCTTAGTAAAAGAATTTTTGGAAAAAAACCGCGTGTATGTGAACAAAGACGATTTCGAATTCGTCTATGACTACATCACCTCCCGTTGCAAAAAGGCAAAAATCGGCTGATTACACCCACCATGAATACCGCAACCTATCGTCCACGCAATCCTGGCCATGACTATTACGGTTGCGGTATCTATCTCGTGACATTAGTGATTAGTGGGCGCGAGGCGTTGTTAGGGCGCCTGGGTGGCGATGCCGTTCATCCTCAGGTGCAACTATCGCCTGTGGGTGAGATGGTGCGCCAAATGTGGGAGCAGACACCTGAGAAACAAATACATCATGGCAACCATGTGGCGGTGCATGCTTGCGTCTGCATGCCCGACCATTTCCACGGCGTGATAGAGGTGATGAAACCAATGCAATGGAGCCTCGGCGATGTCATACAAGCCTTCAAGGCCTCCTGCACTAGCCGCTGGCAACAGCAGAGCCTCCCTAATTCCACCAATCGACCGATCTCGGTCGATTGCAGCCTGTCAGAGGTGCCAGCATGGCTGCGCGAGAAGGCCCCTTACCACAGCAATGAAGGGTCATTGATACGCAGCCTTTCTAAAAAGCAGCGGCAAGAGTATTATGCATTGATAACACGCCAATGCAGACCTCTCTTTGACGATAACTATGATGATACGGTATGTCTTGACGACAGGCACCTCAAAGCCATGATATCTTATGTGAATGATAATCCGCGCCGAGCCATCGTGCGCCGCCTTTTGCCCGATGTGATGCAGCGATGCCTGCATGTGCGGATAGGCAACCGTTCTTATGGCGCCTTTGGCAATCTTTTTCTACTACGATGGGCGAACAAGGTGCAGGTACAATGCCACAGGCGGCATCCCATCAGTGGACAGCCATATGAAAAGACAGCCGACTACGCACAGCAACACGAACAATGGGCCGCTGCCGTGATGGGAGGTGCTACGGTGATTGTGACACCTGGTATCTCACGGGGCGAGTTGATGATGAAAAACGAATGTATGGAGAAAGGATATCCACTCATCCATTTGCAGAAAGAACCTATTGGCCCCTACTGGAAGCCTGAGCAACGCCGTTTCGAGGCTTGCGCTCATGGCCGACTGCTGATACTTGCTCCTTGGGGACTCGACACCATGCAAGCAGTGAACGGGGTGCCTGCCGACAGTGACTACACCCGGTTTCATCACCTGAACCATATCGCCGCTGACATCTGCGCCTTCAGCGGCGATGCCAAGATAATCAGATAAAGTTGGGATTACTCCCACTCTATCGTTGATGGTGGTTTTGAGGAGATGTCGTAGCAGACACGATTCACACCACGCACCTTATTAATGATCTCATTGGATACTTTGGCCATGAAATCATAAGGCAGATGGGCCCAGTCGGCGGTCATCGCATCGGTGCTGGTGACGGCACGCAATGCCACAGGATGCTCGTAGGTGCGCTCATCTCCCATGACTCCCACACTGCGGACTGTAGAGAGCAGGACGGCTCCTGCCTGCCAGATCTTGTCATAAAGCACTTCTCCATCCTCACAGACATATTGAAGCATCGACTCAATGTAGATATCATCGGCCTCTTGCAGGATACGGACCTTCTCTGGTGTGATGTCTCCAAGGATGCGGACGGCAAGACCGGGACCGGGAAAGGGATGGCGCTTGATCAACCGCTCGGGCATGTCCAACTGATAACCCACACGTCTGACCTCGTCCTTGAACAACCATTTCAGAGGCTCGCAGAGTTGGAGGTGCATCTCCTTGGGCAGACCGCCCACATTGTGGTGACTCTTGATGACCATGCCAGTGATGCTGAGACTTTCTATGCGGTCGGGGTAAATGGTGCCCTGGGCCAACCACTTCGCATCGGTGATTTTCTTGGCCTCGGCATTAAACACTTCCACGAAATCGCGGCCGATGATCTTGCGCTTCTGCTCTGGGTCGGAAACACCTTCCAGGTCGGCGAAGAACTTCTGACTGGCATCCACACCTATCACATTGAGGCCCAATCCCTTGTAGGCATCCATTACCTTATTGAACTCATTCTTCCTCAACATGCCATGGTCGACGAAGATGCAGGTGAGACGGTCACCGATGGCTCGGTTGAGCAGCACGGCACAGACGGAGGAATCAACACCGCCACTCAATCCAAGAATGACGCGGTCGTCGCCCAACTGTTGTTTCAGTTCTGCCACGGTGGTCTCCACGAAGGATGCCGGACTCCATTCCTGTCGGCTGCCGCAGATGTTCACGACGAAATTGCGGAGCAAGTCCTTGCCCTGGGTGGTATGGAAAACCTCGGGATGAAACTGCACGGCCCACAGCGGATGACGGTCACTGGCATAAGCAGCATATTTGACATCAGCAGTGGAGGCGATGGCATGACAGTCGGCGGGAATGGCGGTGATGGTGTCACCATGACTCATCCATACCTGTGAGTTGGCGTCAAACCCTTCAAAAAGGGGGTTCTCTTTATCAAAGGACTGCAGGTTGGCCCGCCCATACTCGCGGGTATTGGTGCGCTCCACTTTACCACCTCCTTCATGGGCAATGAACTGTGCTCCATAACAGATGCCCAAAACTGGTATGCGACCCACAAACTGGCTGAGGTCTACACGGAATGCCTGAGGGTCGTGAACAGAGAAGGGCGAACCGCTGAGAATCACACCGATGACCGATGGATCGTCCGCAGGAAACTTGTTGTATGGAAGTATCTCACAAAACGTGTCGAGTTCACGCACACGCCTTCCGATCAATTGCGTGGTCTGTGAACCAAAGTCAAGAATGATGATTTTTTGCATATGATATATGTTTATTTCGTCAAATAATGAGTATGTCGTTCCTATAATTGGGTGATGAACTGATTGGCGTCCTCCAGGGTTTCCAACTTGCCGACGTCCATGAGCCGCAGGTCTTTTTTCAGATACCCCATAATACGAATCTTGTCACATTGTGACAGATAGAAGTCGATGATGCTGAATCTCTCTGGCCATCCCTGCATCATCTGCAGCAATGCCGGGGATATGACATGAATGCCCGAAAAAGCCAGTCTTGTGTATTTCTGCGGATCCAAATCGGGATAGGGTGAGCGCACCTCGCCTGTCCCTGTATGGGTCCAGCCTTTCATCTGCATGTGGTCGTCGAAAAGCAAATATCGGTTTGTCTGGCGCTCGCTGACCAGCAGCGTGGCATCTGCTTCCGTCGACAGGTCGTAGAGTTGACCGATATCGACATTGCTCAGGATGTCCACATTGTGAATCAGCACATGACTGTCGGGGGAGAACAAGGAAGCGGCCTTGCGCAAGCCTCCGCCGGTTTCCAACAGGGCTTCCCGCTCGTCTGAGAACAAGATCTCCATGCCGCCACGCGGATGTGACTGCACATAATCCACAATCTGATCGGCAAAATGATGGATATTGATGACAATGCGTTCAAATCCGGCATCTTGCATCTTGTCGAGCACATGGTCGAGAAGCGGTTTCTCCCCCACCCTGACCAATGCTTTCGGCATGTGGTCGGTGATGGGCTTGAGCCGCGTACCCAATCCTGCTGCAAATATCATGGCCTGTCTCATCTTGCGGGCAATATTTGGTTGATACCTTGTTCACGATGGCATATTCTCACCTCTATGCCGTATTTCCTGTTGATGTGCTCAGCGAGATGCTGGGCAGAATAGACACTCCTGTGCTGACCACCCGTGCAACCGAACGAGAACATGAGACTGGTGAATCCACGCTGCAGATAACGGGCGACATGGGCATCGGCCAGTTGGTAGATATGCTCGAGGAAAGTGACAATCTCTCCGTCGTCTTCCAAAAAGCGAATCACAGGTTCGTCAAGGCCGGTCAGTTGCTTGTAGGGCTCATAACGTCCTGGGTTGTGCGTGCTTCGGCAATCGAACACATAGCCGCCTCCGTTGCCGGACTCATCCTCCGGGATGCCTTTCCTGTAGGAAAAACTGAAGACTCTCACCACCAAAGGACCCTTTCCGTCATATTTGGAGAAAGTGGCGGGACCGTCGTTGGTATGAGCCTGATAGACATTGCTGTCTGTAGTACGGTATCCGTCGGTCCGCTGACGTGGCTCTTCATCCTTCACCTCAAACTGTGGCAGAAGGGTGAGCCGACGCAATACATCCATCAGATAGGGATAATGGAAATTCTCTGTCTCGAGGATACGCCGGAGATTATTGATGGCGGGGGGTATGGAGTCTATGAAATGCTTCTTGCGCTCAAAGTACCCTCTGTATCCGTATGCGCCCAATACCTGCAAGGTGCGGAAGAGCACAAAAAGCGACAACCGCTCCACAAAGTGACGCTTGGAGGGAACTTCAGTAAACTGCTTGAGTGAATAGTAGTATTCATAGATCAGCATTCTCCGCAACTTGTCAGGGTATCGCGCGGAAGCCTGCCAGAGGAAAGAGGCCAAGTCATAATAATATGGTCCCTTGCGCCCGCCCTGAAAGTCAATGAACGACGGCTTGCCATTCGCATCTAGCATCACATTGCGGGCCTGGAAGTCTCGGTACATGAAACTGTCGGTGGGTTCTGCCAGCAAGTCCTTGGCCATCAGCCTAAAATTAGCCTCCAATTTCAATTCGTGGAAGTCGAGGTCGGTTGGCTTGAGGAAGCAATACTTGAAATAGTTGAGGTCGAACAGCACATTCTCCTCATTGAATTCAGGCTGTGGATAGCAATGGCTCCAGTCCAGTCCCCGTGCGCCACGTATCTGGAAATTGGGGAGCAACTTAATGGTTTCCACCAACAAAGCCTGCTCCTTCAGATTGTAGCGGCCTCCTGCCTCTCTTGCATCTTTCAGGACGTCAAAGAGTGACTGTTTGCCTAAGTCTTCTTGCAGATACCTCATTCGGTCGTCACTGACAGCGAAGACTTCGGGCACAGGCAACTGGCGTTTCCGGAAATGTTGGGAGAGGTAGATGAAGGCATCATCCTCGTCACGGCTGGTACCTACAACACCGATGACAGTCTTGCCTTCCTCATCTCCCATCCGGTAGTAAGCACGGTTGCTCCCGGCTCCTGCCAAAGCCTCTACGCTGAAGGGTGCCTTTCCGAAATGGGACGTATATAATTGTTGCAGCAGTTGCATGATTGTCTTGTTAGTTGAACTGTATCAGATGGGGTGTTGGTCTTCATCCTTGTCGTTTTCCAGATGATTGTCCTCGGCTTGTTGCTGTTCTTCCCACTCCCTACGGCGCTTGTTGTCGTATTTGCGTAAAAAAGAATCGATGAGCAGCAATAGCATCATGATGCCAAGTGCCATGAAAAATGATCCTGTGAGATAAACCAACGCAGAGGAGAGCAACAACAGGAAAATGATGTGCAAAATAGTTTTCTTATCCATGACAATATCTCGAAATCTCTTTTGGGGGTGTAAAGTTACGAAAAACTAGCCGTTCGGTCAAACTTATCTTCCGTTTTTTGCAGAACAACAAAAAAAAGGAATATATTTTTGATTTTTACCTTTACTTTTGCTATTTTTGCAAAGATAAAGCGTAACACATTTGCTAAATTGTCACTCATCTATTCTTTCAACCATGCAAGACAGCAAATATTTGGTGGCCAATGAACATGACGCATTATGGGGCCTCACCGTCAGCACAGTGGGCTATGATGCCGTAGAGGCAGGCGAGCCCTACCCTACCAAAGGGCATGCTGATGGCTATTATTTTGACATGGACAGAGGACGTGTGCTGAATGAATATCAGATGCTTTATTTGATGGAGGGAGAAGGGTTCTTCCAGTCATCACACATAGATAAGGTATCTATCAAGGCTGGCGACATCTTCCTCCTGTTCCCCGGGGAATGGCATAGTTACGGACCTCTGCCTGATTCTCACTGGAAAAGTTACTGGATAGGTTTCAAGGGACGCAATATGGATGACAGGATCAACAACGGATTCCTCCACCCTTCCAAACCCATCTATCATGTAGGCTATTCTTCAGAGATCATCGAACTCTACAAGGCGGCCATGAAAGCGGCCTTTGAGGAGGCTGCTCACTTCCAGCAGATGCTGGCGGGCATTGTCAACCATCTCATAGGGACCATGTATGCCCTGGAACGCAACATAGAACTCAACAAGAACCAGGGCCATGCGGAAATGGTGAGCAAAGCCCGCATCCGCATCCGCGAGTCATTGGAAAGCGACCTCACCATTCAGCAACTGGCGGACTCCCTGGGGGTCAGTTATTCCAATTTCCGCAAACTGTTCAAACTGTATACTGGTCTCTCACCTGCTCTTTACCAACAGGACTTGCGATTGCAACGGGCCAAGGAACTTCTTTCCACCACCAAGATGAGCGTCAAGGAAATCGCCTACAGGCTCAATTTCGACTCGCCAGACTATTTCTCTTCTCGCTTCCGTCTGAAAACAGGCATGAAACCGAGCGATTTCAGAAAACAGGGAACGGCGGGAAAAAAGGATGAATGAACCACATATCAAAAAATCATAAAAACTATTTGAAAACTATGAAGAGTATTTTGGAAAATCGCGCTGAACTGCGTGCAGAGATTGAGAAAATTGCTGAAGTGGCTGGGTATCTGTGGCAAAACGGATGGGCTGAGCGCAACGGAGGCAACATCACCGTGAACATCACCCAGTATGTGGACGATGAGTTACGGGCACTGCCGGCCATCAGCGAAGTAAAGCAAATCGGGGTGACACTGCCCTACCTGAAAGGATGCTATTTCTATTGCAAGGGAACGGGAAAGAGAATGCGCGACCTCGCTCGCTGGCCCATGAGCAACGGCAGTGTGATCCGCATCCTTGACGACTGCGCCAGTTATGTGATTATCGCTGATGAGTTGGTGCAGCCTACCAGTGAACTGCCCTCACACCTCACCGTGCACAATCATCTCATAGAGAAGGGTTCGGCTTACACCGCCACCGTCCACACCCATCCCATAGAACTGGTGGCCATGAGCCATAACAAGGAATTCTTGAAGAAAGATGTGCTGACCAACATCCTCTGGAGCATGATTCCCGAGACAAAGGCTTTCTGTCCGCTGGGTCTTGGTATTATTCCTTATACTCTGCCGGGCAGTGTGGAACTGGCTGATGCTACCCTGAAAGAACTGGATGACTATGATGTGGTGCTGTGGGAAAAGCATGGTGTCTTCGCCCAAGGTCTGGATGTGATGGATGCCTTCGACCAGATTGATGTGCTGTCGAAAAGCGCCAAGATATACATCAACGCCCGCTGCATGGGCTTCATTCCTGATGGCATGACCCAGGAGCAGATGAAAGAGATGTCCGTGGCATTCAACCTGCCGAAATAAATCATACACTTTTTCTCTTCATCCTTTGTGTCAACCGCAAACAAAGCAGTCCGTCTGAACCAGACGGACTGCTTTGCCATAAACAATGTTGAATATCAGTATTCTGTGCAGTGGTTAGTACACCTCTCCATACCGTTCCTTGGCGATACTGTCGAGAGTACGTCCGCGGGTGTTGGGGCATCCGATGAAACCTACGACAAGGGAGATGAGCAACAACACGATCATGCAATAGGCTGCGATGGTGAAGCCTTCGCCGTTCTCTCCGTAAATGTAGGTAAAGATAAGTCCCCATACGGCAGACAGACCACGGACGATGAAGAACATCAGACCCTGGGCACCTGCGCGGAATTTGGCTGGGAACAGTTCGGTTCCCCACAGGGCATAGAAAATCTGGGGCGATGTGCCGCCCTGGACACCCCAAAGGATGGCGAACAACCACAGACCGGCCTTACCATTGACGCCGATGGTCACGATGACAAGCCATGCGCAGATGGCTACCACCAATCCAAAGGTGTAGATGGCCTTGTGACTGGTCTTGTCAATCATCTTGGAGACAATGAAGGTCACACCGACGATAATGGCCCATTGGATGCAGTTCATCCAGTTGGCTTGCTCATTGCTCACACCTCCTGCTGTCTCATAGATATGGGGCTGGAAGAATCCCATCACCGAGGCCACCAAGTTCCATGTGAGATAAATGGTGGCGAGGAAGATGACGGTGCGGACGGCAATCTTGTTGGAGAACAGCACGCTGATGGCATGCATAAGCCCTGTGTCCTCGCCTTTGGCCTTGGCGGCAGCCTTGGCTGCCTTCCACTCGCTGCTCTCATCAAGTTTGCGCTGCAAGTTCCATGCAATGAATGCCACAATAAAGAGAGAGAGGAACACGATGCGCGAACTGAACACATTGACGGCTTCCTGAGTCAGCGCATCACCACCGACAACACGGGCAACTCCCTCCACCCATCCGAAGAGATAACCACCGGGGGCGAACAGCATACCGAGAAGCAGGATGACCATGGGACCGACACCCCATGACATCTGTGAGATGCAGATGTTGCGCCCACGGTTGTTGACCTCAGAACTCTCAGAGATATAGGTCCAGGAAGCGGGCACGCCGATGCCTACAGAAATACCTGTGATGAGGAATCCACACAACAACATGGGGAAATTGACACTGCAGATGATGAGTGCCACACCCAGCATGTAGACAAGGAGGTTGTAGGTGTAAATGAACTTACGTCCGTACTTATCGGCCAGGAAACCTCCGATGATGGCTCCGATGGCTGCTCCCAAGCAGTTGGCACTGATGAAGTTGAGCCAACCTAAATGCACCTCAGACAGTCCAAGGTAATTCTTCCATAACGTGAGTCCGCTGGCACCTGCCACGATGGCTCCGGCATCCAGGTAATTGGTGAGCGACACAGCAATCGTGCTCCGCAGACTTCCTTTACTGTTTGACATAATGAATAGGGATTTCGGGGTTATCGTTTCGAGGTGACATCCTTCTCATACTGCTGGACGGCGGGGATGAACTCTTCGCCCACAGGAACATTGTTCTTGAGATTGAAATAGTCGTACACAGCGCCAAACGGCATCGACTTGACTTCCTCCATCAGGGCAAGACGCTCAAAGTATTGACCGTTGTCCTCCAACTCACGGAGACGGGCTACCGGCTCGAGGAGTGCCTGAAGGATGCACTTCTGGGTGGCACGCGCACCAACAATGTAAGCACCGATACGGTTGATGCTGGCATCGAAATAGTCGAGGCCGACATGGGCACGGTGAAGGCCGTTGGAGCGAACCAGTTCCTTGAACAGATCGAGGGTCTGGTCGTTCATGATGGTCACATGGTCTGAGTCCCAGCGCACCGGACGGCTCACATGCAACATCAATTCGGGAACATACATGAGAAGAGTGGAGACGAAATCGCTCACATTCTCAGTCTGCTCATAGTGACCGGTATCAATAGTATACATCTGCTTGCGGGTGGCGCAGTATGCGGTGTAGAAATCATGGGAGCCAACGGTGTAACTCTCCAGACCGATACCGAAAAGTTTGGCTTCGAAGCAGTTCTTCACGCCGTCGAGTTTCTCCTCCATGATTTCATCAAGAGAGGCGGCGAGAATCTCACGGTATTTCTTTCTCTGCACTGGCATGTCTTTCGAACCGTCGTGAACCCAGATGTTCATGATGCAGGGGTCGCCCTGGGCCTTACCCATGGCATCAGCAATGCGGCGGCAGCGCTTGGTGTGCTCTATCCAGAAGTCACGGATGCTCTTGTCGGGATTGGAGAGGGTGAGGTCACCGCTCTTCGGATGGGAGAAAGAGGTGGAGTTGAAGTCCAGCATCATCTTGTTCTCCTTGGCCCAGTCCATCCAACTCTGGAAATGCTTGACCTCTACCTGGTCACGGTCGACAAACTGGCCACCGAAGTCTCCGTAGATCTCATGGAGGTTGAGACGGTGGTTGCCTGCAAGAAGGGTCTTGACAAATTCGATGTCTTGGCGCACCTCGTCAATCGTGCGGGCACGGCCAGGATAGTTGCCGGTGGTCTGGATGCCGCCGGAAAGGGCCTCATTGCGCTCAAATCCTACTACGTCGTCCGACTGCCAGCAATGCAGGGAGATTTGCTGTTTCTCCAACTCTTCAATCACCTTGTCGGTATTCACTCCGATGGCGGCATAACGTTCTTTGGCTACTTCATAAGCCTTCTCGATCAGTTCTGATTTCATTTGCTTTTTGTTTTTAGTTATTGATGTTATGATTAATCTTTTTGTCCTGTCACTTCCAAATAACGCTGGTAGGCTTCTTCCCACATCTCTTTCTCCTGGGGAACAAAGCGCTTCATCTCGATGCTGTCAGCGATGATTCTGCGCATCTCCCAGATGTCCTTCACGATACCACAAGCCTTGGCCTGCAACATGATGTTTCCGATGGCAGTACCTTCCTGAGGACCGGCAAGCACCTCGACACCGGTGGAGTTGGCCGTGAATTGGTCAAGATATTCGTTGAGGGAACCACCGCCGATGATGTGAAGCGTATCGATGGGGAACGAGGCGAATTCTTTCAGCCATTTGAACACCTGCCTGTAGCGCAGTGCCAGACTGTCGAAAATACAACGGCAAATCTCAGCATATCCCTCTGGCACATGCTGTCCAGTGGCCTTGCAGTAACCCTGAATGGCTTCCACCATGGAAGCGGGGTTGGCAAAGACCTGGTCATCGGGGTTGATCAGGCTTTGGAAGGGGGTGACCTTCATGGCCTCTGCCTGAAGTTCACGGTGTGACTTGGGGGCGTCGGTCCATTCCTTGCGGCAGCGCTCATACAGCCACATGCCACAGATATTCTTCAAGAAACGTGTAGTGCCCTCTACCCCACCTTCATTGGTGAAATTGAGGTCAAAACTGCGCTCGTTGATGATGGCATCTCCCGCTTCTATTCCCATCAGGCTCCAGGTGCCGCTGCTGAGATAGGCAAAATGCTCGTCGCGGGCGGGTACGGCTGCCACAGCGCTGGCGGTGTCATGCCCTGCCACGGCAACGACAGGAATGGCTCCCAGACCGGTCATCGCCTGCACTTCCTCAGTGATGGTTCCGATGACAGTGGATGGGGCAACCATCTCACCGAAAATGTCACGGGAAAGTCCCACGCTGGTCAACAAATCATGGTCGAGATCTTTTGTACGGGGGTCGAGCAACTGTGAGGTCGACGCGATGGTGTACTCACAGACCTGCTTGCCAGTGAGCATATAACTCAGGCAGTCAGGGACGAACAGTATTTTTTGGGCGTTTCTCAATGCAGTGTCACCGTTCTCCCTCATCGCATAGAGTTGGAACAATGAGTTGAAATTCATGAACTGGATGCCGGTAATGTCATAGACCTTCTTCCTGTCCACGCATTTCTCAAAATAGGCTTCCATCTTACCGAAAGTATGAGGGTCGCGATAGGAAAGCGGGTTGCGAAGAATGGCATCGTCATCGCCGATGCAGACGAAGTCCACGCCCCATGTGTCAATGCCGATGGAGGTGATGGGAATCTCCCGCTGGGCAACTATTTTCAGTCCCTTGATGATTTCATTATATAACGCATAGACATCCCAGTAGAAATGCCCACCGGTCTGGATGAGGTTGTTGTCGAAACGGGTAATCTCCTCCAATGAGATTTTTCCGCTCTCAAGTGAACCTACAATTGTTCGGCCGCTGGTGGCTCCCAGGTCAACGGCAAAAAAGAACTGTTGATTTTCCATGATTCAATGTATTTTCCATTTGTGTGCAAAAATACCCATTTTTCCTCTATGCCAACCCAATTATTTGATTTTACTCCTAAAAGTTTTGCAACAGAAGAAAAACCAACACTGAATTACGGTTACGATGTTTGCATCGGCTAACACCCCGCCTTTTGTCGATACAGTAGTACTGACACACAGTAACACAGTTATAGAGAACAAGAGTTATAGATAACAAAGGATGCTCGTCATGGTGTTCGGTATGCTGCGGCAATGCCGCTGCTGTTTAGAATTACGATACAGGAAAGAAGAAATGACACAAAAAAATCGGATGTCTCACGACAACCGATTTTCAAAAAACAAACTACTTAAAAACTAATCTACTAAAACAAATCAAAAAAATATCTTTAATTGAATAATTACCTCATTTGGATTGCAAAATTAATCGATTTAATAATAGTATCCAAACTATTTTGTTGAAATAAATCGAAAAAAGTGTATATATTTCACAAAATGAGGGGGAAGCAGACGCTTTCCCCCTCATTTTGCTAACTTGATGTGGCATTTTACATCATTCCACCCATTCCGGGAGCACCTCCCATAGGCATGGCTGGCTTCTCCTCTGGCTTGTCCACAATCAGACATTCTGTGGTGAGGAACATACCGGCAATCGATGCGGCATTCTCAAGTGCCACACGGGTCACCTTGGCGGGGTCAATGACACCACACTTGCGCAGGTCCTCATAAACGTCTGTATAGGCATTGTAACCGAAGTCACCTTTTCCCTCACGAACCTTCTGAACGACCACAGCGCCCTCACCGCCGGCATTGACGACGATCTGACGGAGCGGCTCCTCAATGGCACGTGCGATGATGTTGATACCGGTCTGCTCGTCTGGGTTGGCTCCCTTCACATTGGCAAGCACATCGAGGGCACGGATGTAAGTGGTGCCACCGCCGGCAACCACACCTTCCTCGATAGCGGCACGGGTGGCGCAGAGGGCGTCGTCCACACGGTCTTTCTTCTCTTTCATCTCCACCTCACTGTTGGCGCCTACATAGAGGACTGCCACACCGCCGGAAAGTTTGGCAAGGCGCTCCTGAAGTTTCTCCTTGTCATAGGAACTGGTAGTGTTCTCAATCTCTTTCTTGATGGCTGCCACACGGTCGGCGATAGCCTCCTTGGTGCCGGCTCCGTCGACGATGGTGGTATTGTCCTTGGTGATGGTCACCTTCTCACAGGTTCCGAGCATATCGAGTGTGGCCTGCTCCAACTTGAGACCTTTCTCCTCGCTGATCACGACACCACCTGTCAGAACGGCGATGTCCTCGAGCATTGCCTTGCGGCGGTCACCGAATCCAGGTGCCTTCACTGCGCAGATCTTCAGACCGGAGCGCAGACGGTTGACAACCAATGTAGTCAGGGCCTCTGAATCCACATCCTCTGCGATAACGAGCAGTGGACGTCCGCTCTCTGCAGCAGGCTGCAGGATGGGAAGGAACTCCTTGATGTTGCTGATCTTCTTGTCATAAATCAAAATCAGAGGATTGTCGAAGACACACTCCAGTTTGTCGGGGTCAGTCACGAAATAACCGCTCAGATAACCACGGTCAAACTGCATACCCTCCACCACTTCGATGTGGGTCTCACGGCTCTTGCTCTCCTCGATGGAGATGACACCATCCTTGGAAACCTTGCGCATGGCATCTGCCAGCAACTTGCCGATCTCTGGGTCGATATTGGCGGACACGGTGGCCACCTGCTCAATCTTGTCATAGTTGTCATCCACTTTCTCTGCGCTCTCAGCGATGAAGTCAACAACGGCTTTGACTGCCTTGTCGATACCTCTCTTCAGATCCATGGGATTGGCACCTGCAGTGACATTCTTCAGGCCTTCTGTGATGATCGACTGTGCAAGCAAAGTGGCAGTCGTCGTTCCGTCACCAGCGTCATCACCGGTCTTGGAGGCAACGCTCTTCAGAAGTTGGGCACCTGTATTCTCAAACGGGTCCTCCAGGTCAATCTCCTTGGCCACGGTGACACCATCCTTGGTGATTTGGGGAGCACCAAATTTCTTTTCTATGACTACATTACGGCCCTTAGGTCCTAAGGTGACCTTCACTGCGTTGGCCAACTGGTCGACACCGTTCTTGAGGAGGTCGCGTGCCTCAATATTGAATTTGATCTCTTTTGCCATAATTCTTATGAAATGTTTGTTTTGTCTTGATGGTTTCTATATATTCGCTCAGGCAGAGTGGAACTAACCGATGATGGCAAGAACATCGCTCTGACGCATGATCAGGTATTTCTCACCCTCAAACTCTACTTCTGTACCGGCATACTTGCCATAAAGCACCTGGTCTCCTGCTTTGAGAACCATTTCCTCGTCTTTCGTACCTTTGCCTGCTGCAATCACCTTTCCCTGAAGCGGTTTCTCTTTGGCGGTGTCGGGAATAATAATGCCGCCAACTTTCTCTTCTGCGGGTGAGGGAAGAACCAACACCCTGTCTGCTAATGGTTGAATGTTCATAATTGTTGTTTTTAAAAAGTTTTTGTCAATTCTGACTTCAGAATAGCGAAAACCGTGCCAAATTAGATTTTCAAGGCAGAATTGGCAAAAAAATGTCAGATTTGTCATTCGATGGCGGACTTGCCGGATTCGTCCGACCCTCAAAAATCATTTTTTCCCACCATATTTATAATAATACCAGTAGGTATTGCCAAATGTTCGGCGAAGTTGGTTTCTGACACCTTTCCCTTGCTGCTCCTTTTCCATCTTCCTGAAATCCATGAAATCGGTCTCTGTCACATGGTCTTGCATCTCCTTCATCGGCTGACCTGAATAATAGTGATAATAAACCAATGCTTCCTCATAGTGCTTGGGCATGAGGGAGTCGGGATAGACTTTGGATACGACAGCGGCAAATGTGCCCAGGTCTTTGTGGAGGAGAAGGTTCATCAGCCGGTTGTCCACCCTTGAGCGTGGGGTCTCCGCACCTGCCCTGACAACCGAATCGGGAATGAGAATGACCTGCATGGATGCACTGTCGGCGGCCAACAACTCTGTGCCCTCTGCTACGGGATAATGGAAGAAGCGGTCTCCCAACAGACCTTGCTGAGACAAGGCATATGCACGAAGCATGGTGAGTGGAGGGTCGGTGGCCATGGAGCGCCTGCCTACCTGAAGGGCCTCGGTATATTTTCCCTCGGTGATCAACTGCTCCATCCTCATCCGGTAGTGGAACGACTCATCTCCATTGCTGAAAATGCCAACGGCAACAAACATGATGCACATGGAAAGCAGGTTGACCCATGTCGTGCGCGACAGCAACCCCGGACTGGCGTCCTCTGGCTCATAAGGCTCAATCTGCCTAAGCACCCACTGGACAGCGAAGTAGAGGATGGCAAGAACGGGAATAGCGATCCACCATCCACTCATCGAAGAATCTTTGCCTGTGTCTGGGGAGAAGTCGGTGATAAGGGTCAGGATCAGCAATGACGGGAAATAGGTCAGCGCATGCCCTCTTTTGTATAATGGAACAAAATAGGCTACTGCCCTTTGAAGCAAGTAGAGCGCCAATGTGATGAGAAATGCCCCAATCAGGCGATGGTAGTAGGTACGGCCTCCTGACAGCACATGCTGACCCGCTGACAGCACCTCTGCCTGGTAGAAAAAGAGATAGACAAAAGAGAATACCCAAAAGGCAATGGCACACACCACTTGTGTATAACGCCTGTCGGGTATTCTCTCCTGAGTATCGTTCAGATAGGGTTTCATCAGTTTTTCTTCAGCACCACTGCCGAACGGGCAGGGATGTAAAGTTTAAGCCACTCCTTGTGGTCCTTCACATACATGGGGTCGAAATTGGTGAAATGGGTGACCGAGTCGTCGGCAAAGCCGTTTCCGCCAAATTCCTTGGCGTCGGTGTTGAGCACGACATTATAAGAACCGGTAGGAACGAGGAATCCGTAGTCGGTGAACGAACGGGTAGGACTGAAGTTGAACACGAAGACAAGGTCTCCTCTCATGAAGGCAAGGACCTGGTCGCCGTCATTGTGCCAGATTTCCTGAACAGGGGTCTTCTGGAAATTCCGCTGACTCTTGATGACACTGAGCATCTTCTTGTCAAAATCACCCAACCAGTGATAGCACAACTCTTGGTTGTCGACAAGATTCCACTGGCGGCGGGCATATTTGTAACTCCACCCGTTTCCCTCTCTGGGGAAGTCAATCCATTCCGGATGACCAAACTCGTTGCCCATGAAGTTGAGATAGCCGCCATTGATGGCTGCGGCAGTCACCAGACGGATCATCTTGTGTAGGGCAATGCCTCGGTTGGCCATCTCATTCTCATCTCCCTTCTTGAAATGCCAGTACATATCAGCATCTATCAACCGGAAGACAATGGTCTTGTCACCGACAAGAGCCTGATCATGACTCTCGCAGTAACTGATGGTTTTCTCGTCGGGACGACGGTTTTTCACCTCCCAGAAGATGGAGGAGGGTTTCCAGTTCTCGTCGCTCAGTTCCTTGATGGTCTTGATCCAGTAGTCGGGAATGTTCATCGCCATGCGGTAGTCAAAGCCATAGCCTCCATCCTCAAACTTGGCAGCCAGTCCGGGCATGCCGCTCACCTCCTCAGCGATGGTGATGGCATGAGGATTGACCTCATGGATGAGTTGGTTGGCCAAGGTCAGGTAGCAGATGGCATTGTCATCCTCATGTCCGTTGAAGTAGTCGCCGTAGTTGCAGAACGCCTCGCCCAGTCCATGGCTGTAGTAGAGCATCGAGGTGACGCCGTCGAAGCGGAAGCCATCGAAATGATACTCTTCCAACCAGTACTTGCAGTTGGAGAGGAGGAAATGGATGACATTGTCTTTTCCATAATCAAAGCACAGGGAGTCCCATGCGGGATGCTCATGCTTATCACCGGGATAGAAATATTGGTTGGGATCTCCAGCCAGATTGCCAAGTCCTTCCACCTCATTCTTCACGGCGTGGGAGTGAACGATGTCCATGATGACAGCAATGCCGTTCTTATGGGCGGTGTCGATGAGAGCCTTCAGTTCCTCAGGAGTTCCGAAACGACTGGAGGCGGCAAAGAAGGAACTCACATGATAGCCAAATGAGCCATAATAGGGATGCTCCTGGATGGCCATGATCTGGATGCAGTTGTATCCGTCGGCGATGACCCTGGGGAGCACGTTGTCCTTGAATTCTGTATAACTTCCCACCTTTTCTGCATCCTGCGACATACCGATATGGCATTCGTAGATCAGCAGCGGGTTGACATTGGGCTTGAAGGATTTCTTCTTCCATACATAAGGCTGCTCGGGATTCCAAACCTGTGCCGAGAAAATCTTGGTCACATCATCCTGGACAACGCGCTGTGCCCAAGCGGGAATACGCTCTCCCTCGCCCCCGTTCCAATGAACATGCATCTTGTAGAGGTCGCCGTGCTTCATGGCTTTGGAGGGTAACTTGACCTCCCAGTTGTCGGTTCCGGCAACTCTCTTCAACCTGTATTTCTCATTCTCGGTCCAACCATTGAAATCACCTACGAGATAGATATCCGTGGCTGTAGGAGCCCATTCACGGAACACCCATCCGCGGGCTGTCTTGTGAAGACCGTAGTAGTCATACCCAGAGGCGAAGTCACGAAGAGTGCTCTTGCCGTTTTTGGTCAACTGGCTGATTTTCCACAAGGCATGGTCATGCCGTCCGCAGATGGCTCCCTCGTATGGCTCCAGATAGGGATCTTTGGCAACGAGTCCGATATGCTTGGGAGTTTTGGCTTTGGTGGAAGTCTTTTTCTTTGGTGCCACTTCTTGGGCGACCTTTTTTGTCTTTTTCTCTGCCATAGTGCTGTTGTCGCTTATGAATGATGATCGTTTTAGCATTTTACTTTGAATATGGCCTTCCTGATTTCAGGCTGCCCGGTGATGCAGGGAGCATGACCGTCCTGAGGAAAGAAGATAGCGAACATCCCTGGTTGGCATGTGACAAGACTCTGGGCTGCCACACCGGGGAATTTGGCCATGTCTTTCGCCTCATCGTAGTCTGCCTCGGGAAGGCACTCTGCGGGAATATACCCATAAGTCTCCTCACCAGAAAGAGGGATTTGGATGTCGGCCATCACACGGTGGGTTTCCACCACAGCCTCTTCCGGTGTCTTGCCCTTGGCGACCTGAATGTTGACAAAAACGTCTTCTCCTAAAATAGGATGCTTGCCTGCCTCAAGAGCATCGAGTTGATGGTCCTTTAGAAACCGCAACACAGTCTCAAACCTTGGGTTTAGACTGAGATATCTCTCAAAATTCTGAAGTGTGTCGATAATCATATTGTCTATATTGTAGTTTGTATCAGTCTGCATAACGCTGCCCGTTGACATAATGTCCTCGGGCGATGATCTGTCCTCCGGCCTTCATGTTGCGTTCCACGAAATTTCCGTCGCGCACACCATTTTTGTAGGACCCTTCAAAACGCTTGCCGTCGGCGGTCTCCTCAAGAGCCTGACCATGACGGATGCCGCGGTGAAAAGTACCTTTGAAGCGAGATCCGTCATGATAGTGGATGGTCACCTGTCCTTCAAATTTTCCGTCACGGAACTCACCTTCAAAGCGGTCGCCGTTTCTCTTCTGGAGTTTCCCCACCCCACTCTGCTTGTCCTTATACCAGTTGCCGGTATAGACATCTCCGTTTTTCCATGTATAGGTGCCGGCTCCTGAGCGCTCACCATCAAGGAAACGCCCCACATAGGTATCACCGCTTCTATATTTCACTCGTCCCATGCCGGTGCGCTCTCCCCTGACATACTCGCCGTCATACACGTCTCCGGTGTCTTTGAAGGTATAAACCCCTCTGCCATGGGGGAGGTCCCTTAGCCACATGCCCTCGTAGGTGTCGCCACCGTCATAGTAGTTGACGCCTTTGCCCGAACGCTCGTTGTTGACCCAGTTGCCTCGGTAGGACACGCCGTTGCCCCAGTTGAACACACCGTAGCCGTTCTTCATGTCGTCCTTCCACATCCCGTCATAGTATTGACCGGATGAGAACGTATACTTTCCTTTTCCGTCACGCTTGTCCTGCAGCCACCGGCCCTCGTACTTGTCGCCGTTGTAGTAGTACATGGTTCCCTCGCCTTGCTGCATATCGCGGTACCAGTAACCCTCATAACGGTTTTTGTTCATGAAATAGTAAGTACCTTTCCCATGCATCTGGTTCTGGTAATACTGTCCCACATATTTTTCTCCGTCAGAAAATGTGAAGACACCATTGCCTTGCTTTTTGCCTTTCACAAATTCTCCCTTATATTTGTCTCCGTTGCGGTAAGTCATCTCGCCACTACCATGAGGTCTTCCACCCTGAATCTCTCCTTTGTAGATGGCACCCTCCTTCTTCAAGTCCAGAGTACCGAAAGTAACATTCTGAGCGTCAACGGATATGGTAATGAGAGACAATAAATATATGAATATAAAATTGCCTATTTTCATTTCTTCTTCGGATTTTCACCCCAAAATTAATAAAAAAAAGTGGAGGCAAATAAAAAATTTGAGTTTTTTTAATTCTTATGCCATTTTATGAACAAAAATTATCAATTGGGTATCTTACTCTACCTATAGCAAAACAGCATAATTTGTCCTCTACATACTTTGTGCTGTAATCACGTTATTCTTTAAAAACTCCGAAAAATATTTGGCAACACCGAACTTTTAGTTTATCTTTGCGAAAAAATCAAGTGATGAGAGTGATATCTTTTTCAATGATACGGGATTTCATAGCAAAACATGCTGATGCCGACGTGGCTTTACGTGACTGGTACAAGAAGACGACAAAGGCCAATTGGAAGAATTTTGCCGACATCAAACAAACGTTCAATACCATGGATTATGTAGGCAACGATCGCTACGTGTTCGATATCAAGGGAAACAACTACCGAATAGTGGCTATCGTCTTGTTCATCAACCAGAAAGTCTATATGCGTTTCATTGGCACTCATGAGGAATATGAAAAGATTAAGGACATCAAAAACATATAATTATGGCACAGATTAAGACAGAACAGCAATACAAGGCTCTTTGCAATCGCATCAATGAACTTCTGAAAGTTGTCAGCAACGATACTCCTGCCGATGACAAGAACATGCTGGAACTTGATCTGATCTCAAACCTTGTGGCCGACTACGAGGAGGAACATTATCCTATCACAACTCCCACACTGGTAGAGACCATCAAACTTCGTATGTTTGAGATGGGACTGAACCAGACAAAACTTGCCGAAATGTTGGGACTCAGCACGGCCCGTATCAGCGAGATTATCACAGGCAAAGGCGATCCTTCACTAAAGACGGCCAGAGAAATCAGCAAAAAACTGAATATAGACCCTGCCATCGTCCTTGGGGTATAACATATAAAGGATAGGAGGCAAACGCTGACAAGACGTTGCCTCCTATCCTATTTTGATTGCACTTTTCCGTCATTTATTGTGACACATTTCTCACATCCTTGTCTCCCGGGGTGAAGAGCAGGCCGTGACATGTCTTGGCATCTGCCTTGTAGGCCTTCAACTCCACTTTCGACCAGTCGATCTTGTCTGTCGATTGGGCCACAGGGACATGGGGGATGAGCGAACCGTCGCGCACCAGGATGACACAAGGTATCTTCCCTGCCTCAATGGTCTGATAACCTCCCTCATACACCTTGCCAGTCTGATAGTCAATCCACTTGCCACGTGGGAGATAGCAGGTGCGGCTGTTGCCTGTCTCAAGCAAGGGAGCCACCAGAATCTGCTCGCCAAACATATATTCGTCTTCCACCTGCCATGCTCCGGGGTCATCGGGAAATTCCACCAGCAATGCCCTGACCATGGGAAGCCCTCGGTTTGAACAGTCCTTTGCCTGCGCGTACACATAAGGCATGAGTTTGTATTTCATCTCAGCACTGGCCCGGAAAGCGTCGGTGAACGACTTGCTGATGAGCCACGGTTCCGTGGGAGGTGCTCCATGTGCCCTTGTATGTGAGGAAAAGAAGCCGAATGGGAGCCACCTTCTATAAATATCCTCTGGCGATGCGGTGACAAAACCGCCCATGTCATGGCTCCAGAAAGAGAAACCGCTGAGTCCGAAACTCAGTCCGCCGCGCAGGTCACCCAACATACCGATATCGTTGGTGGCGGCATCTCCTCCCCAATGCAAGGGGAAGCGCTGCGAACCAGCCCATGCGCTGCGTGCCCAGATGACTCCTTCGCCTGAATGTTGCTTCACCGCGTTCCACAATGCCATGTTGTAACGCAGCGGATAGAGGTTGTGCTCATAGAATCCCGTCTGTCCGCTGGCATAAAGGCCATTGAAGGGGGCTGCCTCTCCAAAATCGCACTTGATGGCTGCCACACCCTGGTCAATCAAATGTCCGATCTTGTCCTGATACCATTTGATCGTCACGGGATTGGACAGGTCCAATACGGCGTCCTCATACGGGAGACCACCCATCGCATTGCGCACATGCATATTGTTGTCGACGATCTCCTTGAAATAGCGGTTCTTGGGCGTGAAATACGGCAGTTGCCACAGACAGGTGTGGAACCCGTCCTTACGCATGGTCTTCAACATGCCCACGGGGTCGGGGAAACGGTCTTTGGCAAACTCATAGTCACACTGCCAGTCAACGCCGAACCAACCGGTGTCAAAATGAATCACATCAGAGGGGATACGGTTGGCCCTGAGTTGGCGGGCAATCTCCAGTCCCTCTTGCTGGGAGAAATAGGTGATGCGGCTCATCCATGTTCCAAAGGTCCAAAGCGGAAGCATCGGGCTCTTGCCGGTCACGTTGGTGTAGGCGTCAAGAATCTCCTTGGGCTGACCGAAGAAGACAAAGAAATCCATCTCCTCGTCACCCATGAACAGTCGCTGTGCGCCTATATAACTGGCTCCGAAGTCACAGGTGACCGGGGCACTGGTATGCATGAAGATGCCATAGCCTCTGTTGCTGAAATAGAAAGGCACCGGTTTGTACATCCCATCAGTCTCGGGACCCTGGGGATCGGTCACATACAGATGCACCTTCTGCCCCACTTTATTTAGAGAGGTGAATGACTCTCCGCAGCCATAAAGGCGCTCTCCGGGGGAGAGCAGGAAGACAGGATTCACACTCCGTGAGTTGTCTGCCCCTCGCTTGATGAAACTGAACGGCAGGAGTTTGACCTGCGTGGAGTCGTTGTCGATAATCGAACGAGTCTGGGTAAGGATTTTTCCTGACTTGTCGCGGAGAATGAGACGCCACGGATAACGCTGCACCTCGACTGTTCCCGTCTCACTTTTATAAACGATGGCATTTTTATTCTCAGTGACCTTCCATCCGTGATTGGAGGCCTGCAGGTTGCCACCTTTGAGGACAGTCTTGAACTCATCCGACAGCATGGGATCGATGTCGTCATCATTCTTTGGCGTGATGGGGGTGGTCAGCATCCGGATACGGACCGTGCGCTCGTCGATGAACTCGATCTTGATTCCCAGATCAGGGTCATTGTCGTATTGGGTGTCGGGGAAGTCCAGCATCTGCATCCTCACCGGCCAGTAACCGTTGAGGTTGAAAGCCTGACGTGGGGAAAGGCGGTAGCGCTTCCAGTTAACGGTTCCCTTGGCGCCCGCAGCATTCCAATCCGACAGACTGTCAGCAATGAAATAGGTGTTGGAAAGATCATAGAAGTCCGTGGACATGTCCTTCGCCATGTTCTGCAGGTATTGAACACCGGCATTGGTCTGAATCTGGGCTGATGCGCTGTGTGACAGACAGATGAGTGTCAGAAAGAGAAAAGTTTTTCTTATCATAATATTCAGTAGTGATTAGTTTCTTGTCGCAAAAGTACATTTTTTTTCTTTCACACACAATTTTTTATTTCTTTATGTGATACCTATTTTGTAATTTTGTCGAGTTTTTGACTACAACACAATAACATTCAATGAAAAAATTTCTTTTGAATACCGCAATTCTTTTGTTGGTAGGGGCATCAATAGCCCACGCAACCATCTTCACGACCAATGGAGATGGAACAGTCTATTCTTTTGAGAAATTGTCAACTGTCAGCGGCAGCGGAGTGTCGAAGGATGGCAATCAGTATGTACTTTATGGAACATGCATCATCGCCCAGGGTGACCAGTTTGTAATTGACAACGGGGCAACCGTGGCGTTCGATGAGGGATCTGAACTGATCATCGAGGGATCCTGCGACCTCCGTGCCTCCTCAGCCACCAAACTGACCAAGTGGGGCAACGCTCAGTCTTGCCAAGGCATCACCGTGAGGGGCAGTGAAGGCTCCCTCACAGAAGTGGCCAACCTTACCTTTGAATATGTGGGACTACGCAGTGCTTCCAACATGAATGTCCGTTCGTGTCATTTCCTCCGCCACAATGGTTCCTCATCAGGAGCATTGTATATGGGAAGCGATGGGGCTTCATTCCATATCACCGACTGCACTTTTGAGGATTGCCAGAAAGCGGCCATCGGCGGAGCAGCCAATTTCCGTTGTCCGGCAGTGATCGAGGGGTGCACGTTTCTCAGGAATTCTCAGGCCAACGGCAATGTGCCACAACTCAACCTGACAGTGGCTTCCAATATAGAAATCCGCAACTGTCTGGTGGAAGGTGACCCCAACCTCACCATGGTGGGGGGCATCGCCTTCTCCAATTTCATGGGATATACAGATACCAAGGCGGTCGTCGAGGGTTGCATCATCAAGGACAACCGTTACGGCATCACCACTTTGGGCATCATGGACGTCGTCATCGCCCATAATCAGTTGATTAACAACAACCATGAGGTAAATGCCAACAACGGCGGAAGCGGAATCAGCCTCTACGACCCATACCTGAAACAGAAAGCATTCATTTCCGACAACCACATCGAGGGAAACCTGTGGGGAATTACCGTCATCGGCTGTGGAGAAGTCAACATCGGAAAGACAGAGGTGCCGACAGATGCAGAAGACTACAATCCCGGTCGCAACGTTTTTGTGAACAATGCCAACAACGGGGTGCTGTATGACCTGTACAACAACTCCACCAATACGGTGTATGCCCAAGGCAACTTCTGGAACGTGGTAAGCCAAGACAAGGAGAGCATCGAAAAGGTGATTTTCCACAAAAACGACAATCCTTCATTGGGTGAGGTCATCTTCATGCCTGCCAGTGATCCTGCCGGCATCAGCCGTCCTGTGGCCGATGGCGATACTGATGTCATTTATCGGCTGGATGGCACCAAGGTAAATGGAGGTGCCCTGCCCCATGGCATTTATATTGTCAATGGTAAGAAGGTGGTGAGATGACACGGTTGTTGCTGCTACTGCTTTTCATCACCAGCGGATGGGATGTCCATGCCCAGAAAAACCTTCGGGATTTTGGCAATTTGCGTGATGGCGACCTGCTCTTCGTGGTCGCTCCTTCGGCCAATGCCATCACGGAGGTGACACAGGGAAAGAACTCACTGCCCATCGACCATGTCGCCATCTTCTTCCGACATGAGGGAAAACCGATGGTCATCGAGGCCAACTATAACGGTGTGGTGGAAAGGGAACTGGAGACTTTCCTGCAAGGGAAGCAGATGGTGACGGTGGGACGGATCAAGGGTGACCTGGATGCCGCCACCACCATCCGCAAGGCTCACAGTTGTCTGGGAATGCCCTATGACTTCGTCTTCCTCCCCGACAACGGGGCGGTCTATTGCAGCGAACTCGTTCAGTTGTCTTACGTCGACCATGCCGGGAATCCTCTCTTCTCAGCCATCCCGATGTCATTTCATGATGACAGCGGGGAAATCACCACCTATTGGACAGATTTCTATGCCCGCCGCGCCCTGGACGTGCCGGAAGGAAAGCCCGGCACCAATCCCAACGAGATCTCTCACCGCAAATGTGTGAGAATCAAATATAAATGGCAGCGTATTGACAAGTAGAGTTTGCATTATGTTGATTTCAAAGTGAAAAAACACAAAAAAAAAGCAAAGGAATCCATTATTTGTTTGGAAATGATTACTTTTGCAGTGAAATCAGCATCGTTTTAATTCTAATTATATTTAAACTTATGAAAATCGACCAATTCAACTTTGCCGGTAAGAAAGCAATTGTACGTGTGGACTTCAATGTTCCCCTGGATGAAAACGGAAAAATCACTGACGACACCCGCATCCGCGGCGCACTCCCCACTCTGAAGAAAATTCTCGCCGACGGCGGTGCACTCATCATTATGTCACACATGGGCAAGCCCAAAGGCAAGGTGAACGCCAAGTTCTCCCTCAGCCAGATTGTCGACGCTGTGGCTGCCGCTCTGGGTACAGAGGTGAAATTTGCTCCCGACTGCGCCAAGGCCAAGGAGGCTGCCGACGCTTTGAAGCCAGGTGAGGTGCTGCTGCTTGAGAACCTCCGTTTCTATCCCGAGGAGGAGGGCAAGCCTGTAGGCATCGAGAAAGACGATCCCGCATACGACGACGCCAAGAAGGCTATGAAAGCCAGCCAGAAGGAGTTTGCCAAGACATTGGCCAGTTATGCTGACTGCTATGTGATGGATGCCTTCGGCACCGCTCACCGCAAGCACGCCTCTACCGCTGTCATCGACGAGTTCTTCGACAAGGACCACAAAATGCTCGGTTATCTGATGGAGAAAGAAGTGACCGCTGTCGACAACGTGCTTGGCAACATCAAGCGCCCGTTCACCGCTATCATGGGTGGTTCGAAAGTCTCCACCAAAATCGGTATCATCGAGAACCTGCTCGGCAAGGTGGACAACCTCATCCTCTGCGGTGGTATGACTTATACCTTCGCCAAGGCATTGGGTGGCAACATCGGCAATTCCATCTGCGAACTCGACAAACTGGATGTCGCTCTTGAGGTGATCAAGAAGGCAAAGGAGAATGGTGTGAACCTCGTGCTGGGCACCGACTGCATCGCTGCCGATGCTTTCGACAACAACGCCAACACACAGGTATGCCCCGCCAACAACATTCCCGAGGGTTGGGAAGGTCTGGATGCCGGTCCTGAGACCCGCAAGGCTTTCGCCGATGCCATCAAGGATGCCAAGACCATCCTCTGGAACGGTCCTGCTGGCGTGTTTGAGTTCGACAACTTCATCGGTGGTTCCAAAGCCATCGCTGACGCCATCGCTGAGGCAACTGCCAAAGGTGCTTTCTCACTGATTGGCGGTGGTGACTCCGTGGCCTGCATCAACAAGTTCGGCATGGCCGACCAAGTGAGTTACATCTCCACCGGTGGTGGTGCCCTTCTCGAGGCCATCGAGGGCAAGATTCTTCCCGGTGTGGCTGCTATCGAGGCATAACACTTGAAACCACTCTTATACTTATATAAAAAAGGTGCTCTTCGGAGCACCTTTTTATATTTATATTAAAGTAGTTAAAGAAGTGAAGTAGTTAAAGTAATTAAGCCATAAGATAAAACAAAAGAGGTCATTCTGGCGTTATTTACTCCGTATCATCTTCCTGCTCTTCCCGTTTTCTCTGACAATGATAAGACCCCTGTATTGGTTGCCCACACGCTGGCCAGATAAGTTGTAGATACCGGAGGCTTGGGGGTTCTCAAAAGTCCTGACCACATTGACAGCAGTCGGTATGCCTTTGTTCTGTACTTTCTCTGCCTCTGCCCATGCCTCAGCATCACCCTTCAGGTCGCTGCCGAGGTAATAGCCGGTGTTGGTGGGTTGGTTGTAACCTATATTCTCATTGAGGCAACTCATCCAGTAGCAGTGGTCGGTCATCAGCCAGGGAAACTTATGGTTGGTGGGATACCATGTGGAGAAAATCTTGATATCCGCCAGACGGGTGGCATCGGGCAGGATCACCTCCTCCCGCCAGTCACCAACCAAGTCGCCATACCACGAGGGATTGCCTTTTGTGCCGTTGATCATGGTCATGCTGTAGCGCCACATGGTAAAGGTTCGGCCATTGGGCACGCTGTGAATGATGCCATCCTCCGAGAGACCCTGCCGGGAGAGGGAGCCATCGAACCAAATGGCTGCTGCGAAGCCCAATTTCCAGTTCGAAGCGGTAGAAATGCCCGTAGAAGCACCGTCCTGATTGAAAAGGTCGCTCTTGTAATAACAAAACTCGCAGCCGGGGGTGCTGGGAGAGTAATCAGCCACCATGCAGCGCCCCATATCGTTGTCGCTGGCAGCGTCCTTCTTCCAGATGACCTTGCCATCACGGGCATCGTGCAACGCCACCATCGTCTTTCCCGTCTCCAAGCAATGGAACATCTGCAGGCCCTCGCGGCCAGGCAGGAACTTGCCTACATGGTTGGCATCGCCATGCCCCAGATTCGTGTTCCAAAGACCGATGCCGTCGTGATCCACAGCCATCGAACCATACATCACCTCGTCCAGGCCGTCACCGTCCAAGTCGGCTATATTCAGCGAGTGATTGCCCTGAGCAGCGTAAGTGCTGTGCTTCTTGCCGTCCTTACCCGTTCCCTTGTCGTTGGTATCAAAACGCCATTTCTTTTTCAACTGTCCATCACGCCAATCCCAAGCCTCAATGACAGAGTGGGCATAGACGCCACGCCCGAGAACCACGGAGGGCAGTCCCGTCTCATCGAAACACCCCACACCGACACGGAAGGAACAGGCTCGTTTCCAATAGGCATCACCCCATGAATTGCTGGTCTCCCGGTCGATGAAATTGTCGCGTGCCAGTTCACGCCCTGTCTTTCCGTCGATAATGCTGATGAACTCAGGGCCAGCGGAGTTGTAGTGATCCACCCAACCCGGACTGCTGCTGTTGAGGTTGCCCCAGGTGCGGTAGTCAATCTTACCGTCGCCATTGGTGTCTGGGATCTCCTGACCATCACCGAATACAGTACCCTCACAGGTACGGATGGCCATCTCGGCACAGCCGTCTCCGTCAAAGTCAGCAATGGCAAAACTCGATGAGTTGCCCAAGATGACACCAGGTCCGCCCTTAATTCGCCATAGGAGTGTTCCGTCGAGTTTGTAGGCATCCCAGATGACCGCCCAGAGACAGTCCTGCTGCGAGTAACTGGCTCCAGACCCGTCGCTGATGATGTTGCCACTGGCATCCTTCACACTCTGCAGACGTTTCACCACAATCTCAAACTCCCCATCGCCATCCAAGTCGCCCACACTCACATCGTTGGCTGTATAGACAATTATCGAGGTGTTTTCATACACATCTTTCGTGTCGGCCAGAGGAATACTGATATAGGGCTGTCCTCCAGCCACTTGCGTTTTTGACAGAGTGAAGGCAGAGAGTGTCTCATCGCTGCCCGCATAGGTCAGACGATAATGGTTGTCGGAAGATTTGCTCGCCGTTGCATCCTGAAAGCAGGTTCTGTTCCTGATATTCGAGGCAATCTTCTTCTCTTTTCCCGTGCCAATGGTACGATAGAGGTCGAAGCCCGTAGTAGCATTGTCACCAGGCAACATACGCCACGAGACGAGCACCTTGCCGGTATGCTGTTTGTAATCACCAAGCGACGCATTGTCAGCGCCATTGATACTGGCCCAAAGGGCGCGGTTGCTGAGGTCGTTGGTCTGCGCCTGCCCCATGCATACCGACAGCAACACGACAATAACAGTTAATGTCAGCCGATTCTTCATTTGATTTGCTTCAATTTGCTTTAGTTAGTTTAGGAATGAGCAATCCCACCTGTAGTTTGTTTTCGGGTACAAAGGTCGCCAAAAAATCCGAAATATCATCAAAATGGCGCAGCAATCGTCAAAAAAAGCCTATAGAACGCATCTATAGGCTTTTTTTGACAAATCGATGTGTAATCGCAGAGAGGCTTACAAAAACCTCTTATTTCTTGAACAGTCTCTTGTAGAGGCCCTCGAAACCAGCGCAGTGGCGTGCTTCGTCCTTGGCCATCTCATGCACTGTGTCGTGAGTGGCATCCATGTTGGCCTTCTTGGCATTGCGGGCGATGCGGAACTTGTCCTCGCAGGCACCGCGCTCAGCAGCGATACGTGCCTCCAGGTTGCTCTTGGTGTCACCGAGCACATCACCAAGGAGTTCTGCGAATTTGGATGCATGCTCAGCCTCCTCAAAGGCATAGCGCTTGAAAGCCTCTGCCACCTCGGGATAGCCCTCGCGGTCAGCCTGACGGCTCATAGCGAGATACATGCCTACCTCACCGCACTCACCATTAAAATGGTTGAGCAGGTCCTTGATCATCTCCTCGTCGGCACCCTCTTTGCGGGCAGCGCCCAACTCATGTACTGTAGCGAAAGGCTGGTCCTCGCCCTCTACTACCTCATTGAATTTTGAAGCAGGTGCTTTGCAGATGGGGCATCTCTCTGGTGGCTCCGGTCCCTCATGGATGTAGCCACAAACGGTACAAATGAATTTCTTCTTCATAATCTTAAGTGTTCTTGTGAGAAAATAGTGTTAACAACAAAACTTCTGAGAGCAAAGTTATAGAAAAAAGAATTAAGAACAAAAGAAAAAGCATTAATTTTTTATAATCAAGTTTCACTTTTGCTCAACTTTCAAGTAGTTAAGTAGTTAAGAAGTTATCGCTTCAATGGGAAGTTAAGCCGTTACCACTGATTATATGGAGGTGATGGTTGTGGATATAAGGAGATGGTCAATGAATCATATGGCTTAACTTCTTTCACTACTTAACTTCTTTCACTACTATCAAATAACGCTAATGGAGAATTTACTTGTAAGCAAATTTCTTTCTTTTATGGAAAAATATCATTTATTTCATCAAAAAACTAAAATAATGTCGTTTATTCTGATAATTATGTGTAATTTTGCCACCGATTTGGAAAGGACAACCATTTTTTAGTATAAAATCACATCATTTAGTCATGAACAAGCTATCAAAGGTATTAGTGCTCGGGAGCGGCGCGCTGAAAATCGGTCAGGCCGGCGAGTTTGATTATTCTGGTTCACAAGCGCTGAAGGCGTTGCGTCAGGAAGGCATCTCAAGTGTGCTGGTAAACCCCAACATCGCGACGATTCAAACCAGTGAGGGCATTGCCGACAAAGTCTATTTCCAGCCAGTGACCCCCCATTTCGTCACGGAAATCATCAAGAAAGAGCGCCCCGACGGCATTCTGTTGGCTTTTGGCGGCCAGACAGCACTCAACTGCGGCACCGAACTATACCTGAATGGTACCTTGGAGAAATATGGAGTCCAGGTGTTGGGCACCAGTGTGGAGGCCATCATGAACACCGAGGACCGCGACCGTTTTGTGCGCAAACTCGATGAGGTAGGTCTCAAGACCCCTGTCAGCCATGCCGTTGAGAATATGGACGATGCCCTGAAAGCCGCCCGTGAGATTGGGTTCCCCATCATGATCCGCTCTGCATACGCCCTCGGCGGTCTGGGTTCCGGTCTCTGCAGTGATGAGGCAGCGTTTAAGGAAATTGCTGAGAGCGCCTTCACCTTCGCTCCCCAGATTCTGGTAGAAGAGAGCCTCAAAGGCTGGAAGGAGATTGAGTTTGAGGTTATCCGCGATGCCAACGACCGCTGCTTCACGGTAGCGTCGATGGAGAATTTCGACCCCCTCGGCATCCACACCGGCGAGTCCATCGTCGTTGCCCCGACCTGCTCACTGACCGACGAGCAGGTGGCGATGCTTCAGGAACTGTCCATCAAGTGTGTGAAACACCTGAACATCGTGGGCGAGTGCAACATCCAGTTCGCCTTCAACGCCCAGACCAACGACTACCGCATCATCGAGATCAATGCTCGTCTGAGCCGTTCGTCTGCGCTGGCATCAAAAGCCACAGGCTATCCCCTCGCCTTCGTTGCCGCCAAGATTGCCTTGGGCTACACGCTCGACCAGATTGGCGAGATGGGCACCACTTCTTCTGCTTACGTTGCTCCCTCACTGGACTATATGATTTGCAAGATTCCCCGTTGGGACTTGACGAAGTTTGCAGGTGTCAGCCGTCAGATTGGCTCCAGCATGAAGTCCGTGGGAGAAATCATGTCTATCGGTCGTTCCTTCGAGGAGATGATTCAGAAGGGTCTGCGCATGATTGGTCAGGGCATGCATGGTTTCGTAGGCAACGACCACACGAAGTTCGACAACCTGGACGATGCCCTACAGAACCCTACCGACCTCCGCATCTTCGCCATAGCACAGGCACTGGAGGAAGGCTACAGCGTCGAGCGCATCGAGCAGCTCACCAAGATTGACGTCTGGTTCCTGGAGCGTCTGAAGCACATCGTTGACCTGAAGCACGAGCTGCAGAAGTACAACAAGCTGGAAGACCTGCCCGCCGAGCTGTTGCTGGAGGTCAAGCAGTGTGGTTTCTCCGACTTCCAGATTGCCCGCTTCGTCTTGAAGCCCCAGGGTGGCAACATGGAGAAGGAGAACCTGGCCGTTCGCCAGTATCGCAAGCAGCAGGGCATCCTGCCCAGCGTGAAGCGCATTCCTACGGTAGCCAGCGAGCATCCTGAGCTGACCAACTACCTGTACTTCACCTACACCCATACCCCAGCCTTCGCACAACCCGACGGCCGTACCTACAAGGCTGCTCACGACATCAACTACTATAAGAACGAGAAGTCTGTCATCGTGCTCGGCTCCGGTGCCTACCGCATAGGCTCTTCTGTAGAGTTCGACTGGTGTTCGGTCAATGCTATCAACACCGCCCGCAAACTGGGTTACAAGAGCATCAT